>VFQS010000065.1_pt1 | contig 155412 bp, 141 predicted proteins | sample 3512361 | NCBI WGS metagenome assembly VFQS01 (sample SAMN10412375, study PRJNA504923) | tailings metagenome | isolation source: Relicate 1 Philex TSF3 active mining | place: Philippines | reverse complement strand
TTATCTCAATGGTTTATTGGCTTTCTAGACTATCCCAAAAAAGTGACATGCTCCCAATCCTACATGAGTTCAGTATCGCTTATTTTGTTATAGACGGGTTTTGACTCATTTCTTAGCCATAAAAAAATCACATATAGCTAACATAAACAATGAAGATGAGCCACACCAAGACTATTCCATGAAAACAATATCCCAGTAAAATTTTATTCTTGGAAAGTTTGAAGCTAAATTTAGCTAGAAGTAAACTTAAAATCATCAGTAGGAGTGAAACAATACTAATCCCAGTAAAAATGACAGTTCCTATACCCATGTATCCCCCCCGATTAATGAGAATTAACCTTGTAAAAGTTACCCCATAGGCAATTAAATGCCAGACAATTTGGACGATAGATACAATCTGAAAATCTCTATTATTTTTATTTTGAGGTTTCATATAGTTCTCTTAACTCTTTAGGGTGGCTCAAATAGATTTTTATAACTGCAAATAATATCGATAAATCTCGTCCGCATGGAACGCAATCTAAATACTAAGCCGTTTGAGTTAAGACATAACTGGTTACCGCTATAATTTCACTTTGCGATCGCTACTCTCACATTTTGCCATCTAGCGATCGCAATTAATTTAGTGGCTCCCTTTCAGTTTCGTGTTGAAGAATGATTTCTAGTTCTTCAATCAAGGAGTGTAAATCTTCTGTTACCGTATCCCAAACAATACTTTCGTCAATTCCAAAATATTCATGTACTAGCCGATTTCGCATAGTAATAATATCGATCCAAGGTAATTGAGTATAACGTGCTCTAATGTCTGGAGTGAGTTTACTAGCTGCCTCACCGATGATTTCTAAATCTTTGACTAAAGCTAATAGGAGTAAGCGATCACTTTCAAGATCTTCCCTACTTTTCCCATTAGAAAATGAGATCGCTTCTTTTGCTGCATCGATCATGTGACGCAAACGAGTTATGTTATCAATTGCCATATTGCACTAAAGCCTCATTAATAACCCGATCGCGAATATATGGACTTAATTCTTTCGGGGTTCTTAAATCGATTTTTCTACCTGAAAATAATAATGATAATTCTCGTTCTATACGTGCAAGATCTAAGAAACTAACTTTGCGATCGCTGAGAAAACTTACTAAAACATCAATGTCACTATCAGGGCGAAAGTCTTGTCGTAAAACTGAACCAAACAAGGAAAGTTTAGCAATCCCATTTTTTTGACAAAATTGCGTAAGTTCTTCTTTAGAAATAGCAAAGGGTAAATTTGTCGCTTTTATCACTGTCATAATTTTTGTGAGAAATTTTGCGATCGCTACTTTCACATTTTGCCACAGGCGCTGTTAACTAGCAGCTAATGATAAGGGTTGAATAGAAGATAAATCAGTACTTTCTGCTAATTGGGCATGATATAAATCCCAAGATTGTTGTAGGTTCATCCAGAAGTCGGGTGATGTGGAGAAGAATTTTCCTAAGCGTAGGGCGGTGCTGGGGGTGATGCCGCGCCGACAGTTGACGATTTCGTTGATCCGTTGGTAGGGGACATGGATTGCGTCGGCTAGTTGTCGCTGGGTTAGGCTATATGGAGACAGAAATTCTTCGAGGAGCATTTCTCCAGGATGGGTCGGTGGGCGATGGGTGGGAATGTAAGGCATATTTTTTTTGGTTGGTTTTGTGAGTGAGTTTTTGGTTAATTATTGGCAATTAGTGGTAATCGATGATTTCGACTTGTTCGGCTCCAGATTCTGTCCAGATAAAGCAAATGCGATATTGAGCGTTGATGCGAATACTGTGTTGCCCTGCGCGATCGCCTAGTAGTGTTTCTAGTCGATTGTTAGGCGGTATCCGCAAGTCTTGTAAGCTAATGGCGGCGTTAATTTGGTCGAGTTTACGGGTTGCGACTCGATTAAGCGATGCGGGACAAGTTTTTCGAGCTTCCTTTGTGTTTTTGCCATCAAAGATATCGCGTGTGCCTTGATTTTTGAATGAGATAATCATTGTAGCATGGTAACACGGATGTCATGCTATATATTGCTTAAATGGTTTTGTTCTATGGGAATGGGTTGCTGAATGCTCTGAAGAATGTAGCGGCGGCAAATGGGAATAGGGTAACGATGGAGTTGGGGATTAAGGTTGGTGGGAAGAGGGGTGTTCCGTTTGGGACGGGGGGATGATGGAGAGTAAGATAAGAGTAAATCAGAGCGATTTATTCCATTGACTACAATCAGCTTTTTCTTTAGGATTGGGAGCTTTTGTAAGACTCGCGCGCAACTCTTCGCTTATTTTAGATTTTTCCCAATTACAGGTTGTTTTGATTATCTCTAAGTCGGATTTGTCTAGACCCACCAGACTAGCTTCACTTAGGTTTACTCCTTCTAGATTTGCTCTTCCAAGGGAGACTTTGATGAGTAAGGCTTTGCTCAAATCTGCTCTTGTGAGATCTGTTCCAACAAGTATGGATTCGATCAGGTAAGCATTGTTGAAATTGGTTTTGCTAAGGTTAGAACTGAAAAAATCTGCTTTAAAGAGGCTCGTTTCGATGAAACTAGCGCCTGTCAGATTTGTCCTACTTAGGTCTGCACTAGCGAGGTTTGCATTATTGAGGTTTGCTCTGCTCATATCAGTTCTACTCAAGTTAGCTCCTGCGAGATTTGCCCTACTTAGGTCTGCACTATTAAGGTTTGCTTCACTGAGCTTGGCTTTACTCAGGTCAGATCTACTGAGATTAGCTCTGCTCAAATTAGCTCGGCTCAGGTCAGTTTTACTGAGATCAATACCACTGAGGTTAGCACCGCTAAGGTCTATAGAGTGGAGATTAGCGTTAGCATCAATCAATGATTTAAGAGCTTCTACTCTACCCGCACATTTACCATCTTTAGTTTGTTCTTTTTCGCATTGTCGCAATACAGCCCATTTTGTTTCTAAATACCACCAACGAATAGAAAATCCTCCAAAGACAATAGGAACAATCATGTAGATTATTGCCACAAAAGCTATTTCCTTTACTCTTTGTCGCTTAGTTGCTTCTAAAAGTTGCTGCGCTAATTCAGATAAAGGAAATCTATCTACTTCTTGTCGTTGAAACTTTCTCGCATCCTTCAACTGCTTCCCCGACAATAAAAACTCCTTTACTTTCCTAGATCCCCGCCACTCGATCGCCCGATCTTCAATCCATCGCTGTTGCCGCAAATTCTGGCGATCCTCATCCAACCAGCAGCGCAACAACCTCCAACCACGAATTAACGCCTCATGCGCCACATCCACGATCGCATCACCACTCACCTTTCCCTTTTCGCGATCGTCAGTCACCACCAACTTCTCATCCGCCAACCTCCGCACCACCCGCTCGATCGCATCCAGCGACAACGTAGCCGTCACCAAATTCGACATCACCACACGGCGGCGCGTATCTTCCGTACCCTCACCCAACTGCGTCAGCGACAAAAAGATATGCTTCACCGCCCTCTTGTCCAACTCATCCGTAAACTGAGCATAGACCGCAGTTGCCCTCTTCTCTAATGCCCCCGTAATCCCACCTAACTCTTGCTTATATGCTTGCAAAGTCAAGCGATTGACATCCCGCAATTGCCACAACTCCGAAAGCGCAAACTGCATCAAAGGCAAATTTGCAGGCGCACCTGCCACATCCCGCACAATCTCCTCGATTAATACTGGCTCCACTTCACAATCGACAAGTGCCGCAGGTTTAGCGATCGCCTCTCGCAACTCATCATCATTCATCGGAGTCACCGCCACCAAATGCGCTGCAATCCGTTTCGATAGTCCCCCATATTCCCTTTCCACACATTTGCCAAAGAAATCCGCACGCATAGCGATCGCCAGACAAAACTTATCCGCCGCAATCTCTAACGCCCCGATCAAACAAGCAAAAAACTGTTCTCTCTCCTCCAGATTTTGACAGAGCGTAAAGGATTCCTCAAACTGATCGATTACCAACACCATGCGGGTTGCTTTTGCCGTTGCTTCCACCAAACGCTGCAAACCATCTTTGCCCTCAGCAAGGAGCTTTTCGGCTGTTGCCAACTGTGCAGCGCGATCGATATTCCCTGACCTTTGATCGACAAACTCATTAGCCAAACTTTTAAGCGGATGCTCTGTTGGTAACATAATCCGCAATTCCCAGCGATCGCTGCCTAATAGTCGTCCCTGTCGCAATTGGTTCAGCAATCCTGCCCGTAATACTGATGATTTGCCACTACCCGAAGCCCCTAACAATGCTAGAAAATTATTTTGCTGTAGGCGATTGAGCAGTAAATTCGTGAGCGCTGTCCGTCCAAAAAAGAATCGCGCATCGTCATCTTTAAAATAGGCAAGTCCCTTATAAGGAGTGTTAAGAATGGGAAAATATTCCAAAACCGTCTTAATCGGAATCCCACCACCACCTAAAGGCAAACTGCGATCTTCCGTATATTTCACAACCCCACAAACCTTACCCGTAGCAGGATTGAGCAACGGCGCACCACTTAAACCAGAGCGCACCCTGCCATCACTAAACTTGATCTTCGGCGGCACATCACCATTCAGTCCATCGCATCGCAACACCACGCCCGCACCATTCGGATCAATATCTGGATATCCATAGGCAAAAAGATCGTCAAAAGCAGCGATCGCCCCATCCAACTCCACACAGGCTAAAGTTTCCACCGTCTCGAATCGCAACAGAGCCAGATCCACAGGATCGGGAAAAGACATCAAAACTGTCGCCACGGCAAAATCCTCTTGGTTTTGCCATCTCACTTTAATCGGGCGATCGCCAGCATTTTTAACAACATGATGACAGGTCAAAATCAGTCCCGCCGCCACAAAGAAACCTGTGCCATGACTGCCATCAATACTTAGCTTCACAGTACAAGTATGGAGATTGTCAGGACTGAGACTAGCCAATGGTTTTCACCGTCCCTGATTCCTTTGTCCATTCCAGCGAAATTTCCAGATTTGCCTTACCACTGCCTTTGACCAACACAGCCGTTAACTGACCAGCCTCAACCGCTAACTCCATGCCAAACTTCACCGTCGCTTTGTTCGGTCTTGCGCGATTAATCGGTTCAGAGATCGCTTGCACAATTCCGCCTAGTGCATCAGTTACCGCTTTAAACTTACTGGCTTCATTTGCCACATCTTCGCGTCCTGTCTGTGTTACCTCAACTAGAATCGTCGTTCCATCTTCTAGTTGTACAGGAATAGTCTGAGTGCGATCGCTATCATTTGCCATAATTTACTGCTCTCAATTACTAAATCGCTAGACCTTGATTTTATCTATTGTGACGCAGCCAAGTATTCATCAGCAACAGTTTGTAAATCAAAGATAACTTCGACAAGGTTTTCTAACTGCGTTATCGATAACTTTATAATCCGATTTGACGACTTAACTTGGGGAAATTGACCTCCTTCTGATTCTGCAATTGGGTATCGATATTTAACGTCAGTTCGACGAAAGCGGAAAATGGGAAAAATCGCTTAGCGATTTTTCCCATTTTCCGCCATTTGCGCGGCGCTTCGCGCCGCGCAAATGGCGTTATCGAACTTACGTTATTTAGAAACCCTATTTCTTGATTCCTTTAGGTTTCCCTCGGTTGGAGACTCACGGTAGAATGGGTGATGGTCAATTTTTGGCTATCACTTATTTTTTAGGATTCAATATTTAAATTATGGGTAGTACATTCGGGCATTTATTTCGCGTCACAACTTTTGGGGAATCTCACGGCGGTGGCGTGGGAGCGATCGTCGATGGATGCCCACCACAGCTTGAGCTTAGTGAAGCTGATATTCAAGTCGATCTCGATCGCCGTAAGCCCGGACAAAGCAAAATTGTGACCCCACGCCGCGAAGACGATCGCGCCCAAATTTTGTCAGGAGTATTTGAAGGTAAGACCCTTGGCACACCGATCATGATTTTGGTGCAAAACAAAGATGCCCGAAGCCAAGACTATTCCGAAATGGCAGAAAAATTTCGTCCTTCCCATGCCGATGCCACCTATCAAGCAAAATACGGCATTCGCAACTGGCAAGGCGGCGGTAGATCTTCGGCAAGGGAAACCATCGGTCGGGTAGCCGCAGGTGCGATCGCCAAAAAAATCTTAAAACAAGCCGCAGGTGTAGAAATCATCGCCTATGTAAGACAGGTAAAAGATTTAGTTGCTCCTGATATTGATCCAAATACAGTCACCCTAGAGCAGGTCGAAAGTAATATTTTGCGTTGTCCTGATCCTGTGATGGCAGAAAAAATGATTGACTTCATCGACAAAATTCGCCGCGATGGTAACTCCGTTGGCGGTATTGTCGAATGTGTAGCGCGAAATGTGCCTGTGGGTTTGGGCGATCCTGTCTTTGATAAATTGGAAGCAGATCTTGCTAAAGCAGTGATGTCTTTACCTGCTAGCAAAGGTTTTGAGATTGGTTCAGGTTTTGATGGTGTTCATCTCACTGGGCGTGAACATAACGATGAATTTTATATGGATGGCGATCGCCTCCGTACGCGCACCAATAATTCTGGCGGAATTCAAGGTGGTATTTCTAATGGAGAGAATATTATTTTGCGAGTTGCCTTTAAGCCAACGGCAACGATTTTGCTAGAACAGAAAACAGTATCAGTTGCAGGTGAAGAAACCACCCTCACAGGTAGAGGTCGCCATGATCCCTGTGTCTTACCTCGCGCCGTACCAATGGTGGAAGCGATGGTGGCGTTAGTACTATGCGATCGCTATCTCACTCAAAAAACACTTTCTATGTAAACCTTACCCATAAAAACAAAGACCTTGCTTAGGGACTTGCTATTAATTAAAGTACCTGTGGCTTCGACTCCGCTCAGCCAACGTTAGCTGAGCGAAGTCGAAGCTAGATAACTTTGGAGGGACATTTTTTATCCGCAAGAGCCTAAGCAAAGTCTTTGTCTTTATAACAGGATCGTGAATTATAGGCTAAAAATATTGATGGCTAAGTTTTTGCGACAAAATTATGTTATTTTTGAATCTATGGGAATGGGTGGAAGTAAAAAATATCAAAACTATACAAGTAGCAATCACACAGAAATGGAACCGATGAAATAAATCACGCGGTTTGCTGTGTGCTCTATCTGATTTTACATATGCAAGGGAATATGCATAGCGAAATGCTAATACTATCGCCACGATTATCGTTATTTATCCTTGCATATATTAGGAATGTCTCTAGTTTATGCTCCCCCATAAACCACGAGACAGGTCGTAAGGCATATGTGTCAATACGCTTCATAAACAAGATATGTATGCCTTGCTTTATATTCTGCCTGTCAACACCTCATTTCGCAACTAAATCCTGTAGCTAGAAGCTAAATATAAAACCCAAAAAGTTGTGGCGCACGCGCAGCGTGCGCCACAACTTTTTGGGTTTTGCGATCGCTACAATTAGAAAAAACCTGACAATTGATAGAGGCGGCGTAGGATTGACATGATTTTTTTGTCATAGTTGAGGTCTTCTGCCCATCTGCCACTCAGTTGACTTAGTAAAGGAGCCGTACCCCGTTTGATCAAACTAAACCTAGGATCAACCAAAGGCTGTACTAATGGTTGCGTCGTTGCGTAAGCCTTGAGATGTTGGATTTGCGCTCTTACACCGATGCGGCGATCGCTAAAGCTATCACCGCGTATGCCATTACCGATCGCCCCAATGCCACCGAAATTATTTTGCTCAGGTTTGACATCGCCATCAAATTGCAAGAACCCAGTTTCTAAACACATCTGACAAAAGGCAATATCATAATTAACCCCTTCGATTTCTGCTTCTTCGCGATAGATCGTCGGTAAATCGCCATAAAGGTTTAAGGGTGCATTATTGAGTCTTAAAAGTCGCAAGAGCTGTACTTCAGAAGTGAGACCACCTCCCATAATGCGATCAATCTGCCCAGCAATTGCTTGAGAGCATACTTTCTCCCTACGCAAGCCTGTGGGTAAAGATAAAAAATCTTGAGCTTGAACAGAGTTTTTGCCTAGGCGATCCATTGAGAATATTGCGATCGCACCAACCCCAATTTGAAGAAACCGCTTTCTTCTCATATCTGTTCTGCTCTAAGTAGTTAATGATTATGGAAATACATATGTTGCACTGAGCGTCACATACGCTAGTCCTTATAGACATTAAATAAATTTTGTTGTTTCAGACAAGGGGGATTTGACGGATATTGTGTTCTGGGATCACTGCAACTGCGAGGGTCTTGAGAATATGCAGATGCACTACCAGCAAAAGGAATTAATAGGGCGGAAGCAGAAATAATTGATAGTAAAAGTTTCATGATATGCGTCTCTGGAATAAATCTGGAATAAATAAGGTGAAAATCTCAGGGATTTAACAAGCATGCTGCTTGAGAAATTTAGGAATATCTAATTGTGGAAAAGAATTATTAGGGGCGTTATTTTGAGCACTATGGGTATAGAGCAATCCCTCAGCCACGGCGGATATCAATTCAGGATCTTGGGTGGACTCTCTGGCGAGATCGAGAAATAAATTCTCAATTTTTTGCATAGACTCTATTACCTGATGCTTAATCTTGATGCGATTAGTAGCTGTCCAAAAGGATTTGGACTCTTCAGATGAGCATTCTGCCATCAAGGTCTCAATTTCACTGAGTAAATGAGTCATGTGGAGATCGCTATCTGGCTCACTTTGCTCCTGTTCGAGATGGTCAGGCAATAATCGAGGCTGAAAATGGTGGGAATACATCGGTGGTGTAGGAAAGGCATCGCTCTGCATATGTTTTCCTCCTATCTCTGTGTTGCTAAGTGAGGATAGCCCAAAGATCCATGCCTTGGCAGCGACTGAGTTGGCTGTGCAGTTTGGAGATCGCCTACAAGATTTGAGCTTGCCGATAGGTGGCTGGATAAATGCATCTTGGGATAGGGCAGATCCGCTAAAACCTCCAAAATACGGCAGAAATCTCTCTGCCTACGTCTACCAGTTAAAAATTGTGGTACTTCGGAAGGATCAGCAGCATTTTGTAAGTAATGACGGAGGTTGGCGATCGCCTTCCAAAACTTGCACATTTCCTCATAGGTGCAGGCTAATAAAAAGATCTCAATCTCGTGAATTAGCTGCGAAAAGCGATCGGCAATACTAGGACGCACCGCAAATGAACTGTTTTGGGGTGAAGGATTAGGTAATAAATTGAGATGACGTTGGGGCAAACGATGGGATGCGCTCATGTTTCAATGCCTCTATTTGTGAGGGTAGATGAGGAAAAGTCGTGTTTTGTCGTAAAACGCTATTTGCCTCTTGCCATATGCTCTTACCAGTGATACAAGAATTAAACATTCCTTTATGTGAGGGTAAGTGAGCTTAATGGCTCGCAGCTAGGCTCTAAAGATGAAAAGTTCAGCTTTATGACCTCTGTTAGCAACCAGCATACGATCCAAATCACAATTTGCACACCAGAAAAAATAGTATTTTTTGTCAGGAAATACATGAATAGACTCTATAAAATTAAGAGAATAAATTCAATATTCTTTGTTTGTAGTTATTGTAAAAGTCGCTTGTGTGTTTCTAGGTTTATCCTCGATTAAATAGACAGATATTCTCTATTTGATTTATTGACAAGCTATAGTCATAAAAATAATTGCTACAGACAAGATTTATCCATATTTTGTTTGCAAAAACAATAATCATATGATTTGATGTACAGGTTTTCGATATTCCGATATCTATTGATAATGCCTTCTTTCAAGGGTTACATCAGAAAAAACAAGAAAAAGTTGTTGTGGATACGCACTAATGTCAGACTAAATCAGAATCTAGAAAAAAGCCAGCCAAATCTATTGCAAAGACAAAAATATATGCTATTTATCTAACGGGAAAAACAAGAATATGTTGATTAAATCATCAGAAATTGCAGCAATAAATCATTCTTAAAACATGGAAATATATGAACAGATAAATCTAACAACAAGAATATTTAAATAAATAACTGTCATTTATTTAAAACTAGAAACACTGACATTGTTTAGGTGTTAATAATCCCCCGACCGAGACATTTACCGAGACATTTGACATTTATTTAAGAGGAGTTACGACCATGACTGTTGAAGAAGCGATCGCGATTATTGATATTGCGCTAAAGGGCGGCAAGCGGCTAAGTACAATTCAAGAACAATTGTTCCGCCAAACTTGGGAGGGTAGAACCTATTCTGAGATTGCTGAGACCTGCGGATACGACTCTTCCTATATTCGTGATGTCGGTTATCGCCTGTGGCAAATATTGACTAAGTGCTTTGGTGAGCGCGTTACCAAACACAATTTACAAGTGGTAGTGCGTAGCCATGCCCATCGCTTTTTAGTCAATAGTGCTGAGAATATGCAGGCGATCGCTAGTCCTCTCGTTGCTCTGCCCAACCCTCAAGCAGAAATGCAGACTGTGGATATCAATTCCAAGCGCTGCGACTGGGGCAATGCAATCGATACTTCAATTTTTTATGGTCGTAATGAAGAATTGGCACAGGTCAAAAATTGGGTTGTCAGCGATCGCTGCCGTTTACTAGGTGTATTTGGCATCGGTGGCATCGGTAAGACTGCCTTTGCCACGAAATTAGCAGAACAGGTACAGAGTGAATTTCATCTGATTGCATGGCGCTCGCTCCGCAATGCTCCCTCGGTAGAATCAACCTTGTCGGAATTAGTCAGCTTTTTGACAAATCAAGCGATCGCCGCTTTGCCCCAAGATTTTAATAGTCTGTTATTGATGTTTATCCAAGCATTGAAGCAATCGCGTTGCTTGATTGTGCTCGACAATGTGGAATCAATTCTCCGTAGTGGCGAAACCTCAGGATATTACGCTGAAGGTTACGAAGGCTATGGCGAACTATTTCGGGAAGTGGGACAGGTTCGCCATCAAAGTTGTGTGATTGTTACCAGTCGCGAAAAACCATCCGACGTGTTACCCCCTGATAGTAGCGATCGCATGGTGCGCTCTCTCCAATTAAATGGACTCAAGGAGGAAGCCAGACAAATGTTTCGCGAAGAATTGGCGATCGCACCTGAGACTCGTAAGTTGATTGATTTTTACTGTGGGAATCCTCTTGCGCTGACAGTAGTATCCCGTTCTATCTACAGCATGTTTGATGGCAATGTGCAGGAATTTCTCGATCAAGAAGCTAATGTATTTGGTGATATTCGGAATCTCATCGATCAGCAATATTCACGTCTTTCCGATTTAGAGCAACAGGTGATGTACTGGCTGGCGATCGAGCGGGAACCTATCACCACCGACAATCTGCGTCAAGACATTGTGCCGATGGTTTCTAAGTCCCAAATTCTCGAATCGGTGATTTCCCTCCGTTGGCGATCGCTAATTGAGAAGAAAGCAAATAGCTTCACGCAGCAGCCTATTGTTATGGAATATATGACTGAGCGCTTGGTGGACATGGTATATCAAGCTGCAACGGAACGTGAGCCTGAGTTTTTGATGAGCTATGCCCTAGTTCAACATCGCGCTGAAGACTACATTCGCGAAACCCAGATTCGTCAAATCCTGCAACCTCTCACCGATCGCCTCTTGGCACATTATGGCAGTGCAGACATTTTGCAGCGAGAGTTACAGAGTTTGTTGGAAACTCTCCGCGATCGCCAAACTGCGATCGGTTATGCACAGGGCAATATCATGAATTTGTTGCGAGCTTCACAACAGGATCTCACTAAAAGCTTTTGCCGCTTCCCTGATCAGGTAACAGAGCATTCTGATTTGCAAATTCTGGAGAGATTACTAGAAAGCGATCGCGCTGGTGGACTTGCTACATGGGATCATCGCATTCCTTGGGCAAACAATCCCCTCGCTCAACAGACCTCAGAAACTAAAACCCAAATCCGCAGCAAAAATCTCTACTATCAATGGACAGAAGGCTCTCTTGAACAATTGAAGCAGGAACTCAAGCAACAGCCTAAACTGCGGAAGCAGTACTATGCATGGTTGAATGAAACCGAATTTGCAGCGATCGATGCTGATTTTGAAGCTGTCAAAATCACTGATACGCTCAATCAGCCCGTTGATGCCAGACTGGTATTTATCAATGAGGTGAATATTATTGAGCCACCTGCGGATGTAGCAACTCCTGCCGAACGTCGCGCTCAAGCCCGCAGAAGGAAGCAAGAAATGCAAGCAAATCGCACTAAAAGACTCGGTTAATCTACTAGGAGGTTGCATTTTGCCATAGTCAAAATGCAACCTCCCTATGGAACCAGACTTCAACTAAAATTTGGGGAGTATAGTCTTAGTCTTACTCAGTATTTCCCTAATATCTACATTTTCCCAATTAACTCGATATAACTGTAATGGTTCATCTTTACCCTTGACTTTAATTAGGTCTAGTTGCTCTAAGGGAAGGTTGAGACTAGAAATTTTAGACTTAGTACTTTCAGAAATAAAGACCTCACCTGCCTGTGCTGCTGTACAGATACGGCTTGCCACATTCATCGTATCGCCAATATTTGTATATTGAATGAGATTTTCGGAACCAATATTGCCCGAAGCTACCATCCCCGTATTCAGACCAATATGAATTTGGATTTGCAGATCGCGCCCCTGTGTAGCCCATTCTTGATTGAGCCGCCGCATTGACCATTGCATCGCGATCGCCGCATTTACAGCCATAATCGCATCATCTTCTCTTTGATAAGGCGACCCCCACACCGCTAAGAGAGCATCCGCAATATATTTCTCTAATGTACCGCCATAGGGAAACACGATATCTTCAACCATCACCTTGAAATATTCATTCAAAAATTCTAAAACTTTGCGGGGTTGCATTTTTGAAGTCATTTCTGTAAAGCCGCTAATATCAGAAAATAGAGCCGTTACCTCTGTTTCCATAATGCGGTTCAAGTCCCATCCTTCCTCAATTTTTTGGCTAACTGCGGCGGGGAAAAAGCGTTCTAATTTGGCGCGACGAATTACCTCCGTTTGCATTTTGCGGTATAGGTTGGCATTTTCGATCGCGATCGCAGCTTGATTGGCAAGGCTACTCAAAAACTCCAAATCTTCGCGATTATAGGCGTGACCGTGGGAGAGGTTATCTACATACAGTACGCCAATCACATGATCTCTAGGCTTTAGGGGCGCACACATGGCGGCTTGAATTGCCTGCTGGATAATTGACTGCGAACTATCAAAACGGCGATCAAGCGAAGGATCATCACTGATGATGGCATCCCCTTGTTTAAATACAAAATTGGTGATTTTGCGACTGTAAAAATCTAGATCAGTAGTTGCATTGGGATCGCTAAATTTATATGCCTTTGGCTCTAATTGCCCTGTTTTTTCATCAAAAAGTAATAAGGCTGCGCGATCGACGGACATGATTTTGAGTAATAGTTCCAAAATCTTGTCAGGCAGAGCAGAATATGCCTCTGGAGATGCTAACTCTTGGCTAACTTCTAACAAAACTCGTAACTTTGCTGATGTCCTCTGAGTCTCATCATTGCCCTGAATCAGTAATACCGATCCTTTCGGTGCGGTCTGTTGCTTTTGTAATAGATCCTGCATATTGACACGAGATTTTTCAGGGGAAACTCGCATTAATATCGATAGACCAGAGCTTGGTGGCTGGGAAACCGGAGGTTGTAACTCATCAACTAGGCGAAAGACAACACTACCAAACTGAACCATATCGCCATGATTGAGCTTTTGCTGCACAATCTTGGCTTGGTTTACAAAAGTGCCATTACTACTGTTGAGATCCGTGACATATACACCCTTATCGGTCACTTGAATTTCGGCATGATGTCGGGAAAGACTACGAGCATCATCTTCAACCACAATACTATTATCTAATCCCCGCCCGATAGTATTTACGCCGTGGCGCAGATCGCAGATCCGTTCTTGAGGAGTTCCTTGATTTTGAATGATGTATGGCATATTTTTACCTACTGCGCTTAATGCAATATAGCGTTTTCAAATGAATGCATACCCATTTGAAACAAAAAATCAATTCTAGTGGGATTTTGATTTCTCATCTTGCCGTACGCAAAATGAGAACCGCTATATCAATTGATTTGACTAAGGAAGATGCTCCCACTCAAAGTTGAAATTTTATTCGCTAATTCCACTACAGAAGTACCCACGAAAAATCTCATATCATTGATAATGAAATAACAGCATTATCACATTTTTATCCATGTCGCCAACTACGCTAGAAGTACAATCTCAATCTCAGGTAGATGCTAATCCTGCAACTGATGCGATCGCAGAATTTAATCAGTATGTGATGAGTACCTATGCTCGCTTTCCGATCGCCCTAGAGCGTGGTGAAGGCTGCCGCGTATGGGATAGCACAGGTAAGGAATATTTAGATTTTGTTGCAGGTATTGCTACCTGTACTTTGGGACACGCGCATCCTGCAATGGTCAAGGCTGTAACCGATCAAATCCAAACTTTGCATCATGCTTCTAATTTGTTTTATTTTGCGCCTCAAGGTCAATTAGCTAAATGGCTGGTACAAAACTCCTGCGCGGATAAAGCATTTTTCTGTAATTCTGGTGCCGAAGCCAACGAAGGCGCAATCAAATTAGCGCGCAAATATGCCCATACTAAACTTGGCATTGATGAGCCCGTAATTTTGACCGCCAATGCCAGCTTTCATGGACGCACCCTCGCCACAGTGACCGCCACAGGTCAGCCCAAGTATCACAAGAACTTTGCGCCTCTCGTCTCAGGTTTTGACTACATCACTTATAACGATATCGCTGCCCTCGAAGCGGCGGTGAAAAAATATGAGGGTAGATTGGCGGCGATCATGCTCGAGCCTCTGCAAGGTGAAGGTGGTGTTAACCCCGGCGATCGCGCTTATTTTGCCCGTGTCCGTGAGCTATGTGATGAAACCAAAGCATTACTCATCATTGATGAAGTGCAAGTGGGCATGGGTCGCAGTGGAATGCTCTGGGGCTACGAAAATCTGGGAATTCAACCTGACATTTTCACATCGGCAAAAGGTTTAGGCGGCGGCATTCCCATCGGCGCGATGATGTGCAAAGCCTCCTGTGATGTCTTTGAGGCTGGCGATCATGCCAGTACCTTTGGTGGCAATCCCTTTGCCTGTTCTGTAGCGATCGCTGTTTGCGACACGATGGTAAAAGATAACCTGATCGCCAATGCCAGAGAGCGTGGTCAACAACTCCGCACTGGGCTACAAGCGATCGCTGAGAAATATCCACAACATATTGCCTCGGTACGCGGTTGGGGCTTGATCGATGGTTTGGTACTCCAAGAATCCAGCAATATCCAAGCCCGTGATGTCGTTGCCGCAGGTATTGAACACGGCTTATTACTTGTGCCTGCGGGGATTAAGGTAGTGCGCTTTGTGCCACCACTGACCGTTTCGGCAGCCGAAATTGATCAAGCTCTAGCTATTGTCGAACAGGCGATCGCGAGTTTTACTTCCTAAGAAATGATTAGTGGCGCGAAGCGCCACTAATCATTTCTAGTTAAAGAAGGGCGAATAGTCGTCCTTCTTTTTTGGTGACTTGCCAGAATGCTAGAATCTAGTTCTTTGCAAAAGATAAAAATATATTCTGTGGATATTTTGTGGCATGAGACAGTCCTCAACACGATCGCTATTAACCCTTGCAGCTATAATTACCGCCCTCATCGCTATTGATGCTCCTGTGCGATCGCAATCCATCACCACTCCCAGAACTACCAGCCCTACCGAAGTTAAAATCTCCCGCCCACAGACTGAATCTGTCGTCAATAATAAAAAAGCTAGCTATGTCCGCATGTTTGAAGACATTGCGATCGCGCCAAACTTCACATCTAAAGTAATGGAGTTGCGGGGTATTAGTGGCGGCGAAGTCGAAACTCAAAAAACATCAGGACGCAAATCTACAGAGACGGGTCCTTGTATTGGCTTCATTGATGCCACCCCCGATCACAAAATCACCCTAACCAAACCATTTCGCTATCTCAAACTGCAAGTCAAGAGTTCTGGCGATACAATTCTGCTTGTACGTGGGCCAGGGGGCAGTTGGTGCAGTGACGATGTTAGCGATCGCAACCCCGAAATTGCAGGCGATTGGCTAGAAGGAACCTATGAAGTGTGGATTGGCTCCTACGAACAAAACGCTTCTTTTCCATACCTGTTACAAATCACAGAAACTCCCTAGCTAAGGCTCTTAAGGATACAAAATGTACCACCAAAGCCACAGGTACTTTAATTAATACTGATGATACGTTGATCAGATCTTGAGTTCCACGTATATAGCAATGTAAGGTTTGCTTAGGATATAAAACCCAAATAAGTAAAGGTGGCATTTTGTGCCACCTTTACTTATTTGGGTTTTGATTTTGTTCTAACATAAGTGACGGCAGCTATAACATCAGTTAATAGCAAGTCCCTAAAGCTTAATTCCTGAAAATCTTAGATTGGGCAGCCTAATGTTTTTCTACTGTCATTTTTAGTAAATGGATGCGTGCCACTGGCGATCGTACAAAGATATAACCTAGTGCGATCGTCTAGGTTTCGCACACCCGTAAACTCCGTATCCGCACAAGTTCGCAAATTCTTTAAGATTGCCCCACGCAAATTTGTACCGCGTAAGTTGGAGCCTTTCATAATTGAACCAGTAAAATCTGCTTCGATCAAATTAGCGCCACTGAAATTGGTAACGCTTAAGTTAGCACGAATAAACTTTGTATTCGATGAATTTGACCAAGTTAAATTTGCCCAACTTAAATCAGCATCGGAGAAATTGCCACCTCTAAGTAATGCGCCTCTGAGGTTTGTCTCGATCAAATTAGCTCCCGTTAAGTTTGCATCAATCAAATTAGCACTACTAAGATCGGCTTTATTTAAAGTAGATCCACGTAAATCAATGCCAATGAGAGTCACACTGCGTAATTGAGCGTTACTCAGATCTATATTAGAGAAGTTACGTTGTCCCTGTCTGTATAGTTCTAATAGTTGATCGACTTCCAAGGCATTTACTCCCACAAATTATGACTGTGTAGTTAAACAGCGTATGAGATTTACAGAGTTTATGTTCGAGGTATGAGTTTAACTCATGTTAGGTGCGTTTTACCTAAACATTAAGTCATTATCCCCCCATACAAATCGTATTAAATATTAAGCTATTTAACAACCTTGATCACGACATAATTCTCGAACATCACCTTTTTCCTACTTGTTTGCTCTATGTCTGTCGCTAAGTGTATCAGGACATAAAACCCAAGAAGAGAAAGGCGGCGCGAAGTGCCGCCTTTCTCTTCTTGGGTTTTGATTTAAGTGACGGCAGCTATAACATGAGATCGGGCTAACTTAAAAATAGCTTTGAGAGACGGGTTGTGACGCAAAGCCTATAATCAAAGCCTATATGCTTAGCAAAGCTTTGATTATAGGCTTGTGACGTTTTTTGAATCGCACAAACTATCTAGGGTCGCTAGACTCATTTGAGTGGCGGCTCAAAGCGCCACCACTCAAATGAGTCTAGTCAGATCGCTAGTCTGAGGACGCTATAAGATATAAGCTGAATATAAACTTTAATAAAGCTGCACAATTCTGTAAGTAAACCGCTATGAGTACGACCGAACTTCCAAAACAATATAATCCTCTCGAATCCGAAGCCAAATGGCAAAAATATTGGGAGGAAAGTGGCGTATTTGTAGCAGAGAGCCAAAGCGATAAAGATCCATACTGCATCATGATTCCGCCGCCAAATGTCACGGGTAGCCTACATATGGGTCATGCTTTTCAGGAAGTATTAATCGATATTTTGATCCGCTATCACCGTATGCGTGGGTTTAATACCCTCTGGCTACCCGGAACCGACCACGCTAGTATCGCGGTGCAGACGATCCTTGATAAACAAATCAAAGCTGAAGGTAAAACCAATCAAGAAATTGGGCGCGAAAAATTTCTGGAACGAGCTTGGCAATGGAAAGCTGAATCTGGGGGAACCATTGTTTCACAACTGCGCCGCCTTGGGGTCTCGGCGGACTGGACAAGGGAACGCTTCACGATGGATGAAGGCTTATCCAATTCTGTTACTGAGGCTTTTGTCAAACTTTATGAAGCAGGGTTAATTTATCGGGGTGAATATCTGGTCAACTGGTGTCCTGAGTCGCAGTCTGCGGTTTCTGACCTCGAAGTTGACAATAAAGAAGTTAAAGGTCATCTCTGGAACTTCCGTTATCCCTTAGCTGATGGATCTGGGCATCTAGTCGTGGCAACTACTCGCCCCGAAACAATGCTCGGCGATACAGCCGTAGCTGTAAACCCTGACGACGATCGCTATAAGCATTTGATTGGCAAAACAGTAATGTTGCCAATTATGAATCGCGAGATTCCGATCATTGGCGATCGCTATGTTGATAAAGCTTTTGGTAGCGGCTGTGTCAAGGTAACGCCTGCCCATGACCCCAATGACTTTGAAATGGGACAACGCCATAGCTTGCCCTTAATCAATATTCTCAATAAAGACGGTTCAATTAATGCCAATGGCGGCGAATTTGAAGGTCAAGATCGCTTTGTGGCGCGGAAAAATATCGTGAAGAAGCTGGATGAAATGGGCTTAGTAGAGAAGATTGAAGATTATGCCCACACTGTTCCCTATTCAGAACGCGGTAAAGTCCCTGTCGAGCCATTGCTATCGATTCAATGGTTTGTGAAGATTAAGCCCCTATCAGACTTTGCCCTAGAGCAATTTGACAAGCAGAACTCACCTACTTTCGTTCCCGATCGCTGGGGGAAGGTATATCGCGATTGGTTGATCCGCCTTAAGGATTGGTGTATCTCCCGTCAGTTGTGGTGGGGACATCAGATCCCTGCGTGGTATTCTCCCGATGGTTCGATTTTTGTAGCGAGAACGGAAGAGGAAGCCTACGCACAGGCGAAAGCCAAATTTGGCGAAGATGTCACCTTAGAACGCGATCCTGATGTGCTAGATACATGGTTTTCGTCAGGGTTATGGCCATTCTCGACTTTGGGATGGCCCGAAGAAACGCAGGATTTGAAAACTTTCTATCCTACCAGTGTTCTCGTTACAGGTTTTGACATCATCTTCTTCTGGGTGGCGCGGATGACGATGATGGCTGGCTATTTTACGGGCAAGATGCCTTTTAATACGGTCTATATTCACGGACTGGTGCGCGATGAGAATAATCAGAAGATGTCTAAATCGAAGAATAATGGCATCGATCCATTAGTTCTGATTAATAAGTATGGAACTGATGCTTTGCGTTATTCCTTAGTGAAGGAAGTAACGGGCGCAGGTCAAGATATCCGCCTTGATTACAATCGCAAAACCGATGAATCCACAACTGTCGAGACTGCCAGAAACTTCGCCAATAAGCTCTGGAATGCTTCGCGATTTGTAATGATGAACCTCAATAGTATCGAGACTCGCACTGCGAGTCTCGATACTGAAAAATTAGAACTTGCCGATCGCTGGATTTTGTCGCGCTATGCTCAAACTGTCTTACAAGTCCGCGAACAGCTTGATAGCTACAGCTTAGGTGAAGCAACCAGAACCCTCTATGAATTCTTCTGGGGCGATTTCTGCGATTGGTATATCGAACTAGTCAAGTCACGTTTACAGGAATCTGCCGATCCCACTTCTCGCGAAACCGTACAACGAACCCTCAGATTTGTCCTTGATGGTATTTTGCGCCTCTTGCATCCATTCTTGCCTCATGTCACCGAAGAGATTTGGCAACTGCTCACCTATGGAACCAGTGAACCATCCAGCGATCGCCCTGTGCTGGCAATTCAACCCTATCCTGAAATTGATACTAGTTATATCAATGAAGAATTAGAAGAGCAGTTCAATTTATTAATTGGCACAATTCGCACGATTCGCAATCTTCGCGCCGAGGCAGAAATTAAGCCTAGCGCCAAGGTCAAGGCAATTTTACAATCCGACAGCGATCGCGAACGGAGTCTGCTAGAAGCAGGACAAAGCTATATTCTCGATTTGGCAAGGGTTGAAGATTTAGCAGTAGTAGCAACTGTTGATGCTTCGGCAACAGAACAAGCGATCGCGGGTGTAGTTGGTACGATTCAGGTGATTGTTTCGCTGGTTGGTGTGGTTGATATCGGTCAATTGGTTGCGAAATTAGAACGCACTCTAACGAAACTGGAAGGGGCGATCGCTTCTACTCAGGGACGTTTAAATAATGAGGGTTATCTCAAGAAAGCGCCTCCTGATGTTGTGGCAACAGCGCGTGCGGAATTGGAAGAATCTCTGAAGCAACAGGAGATTCTTAAAGCGCGTTTAGCTCAACTACAAGGCAAGTAGGTAGAAACGCCACACCCGTCTGCTAAAGCAGACGGGACAACGTCGTAAATCTCCCATTGGTATTCAAGTCCTCTAGCGTGGTTAGTCTAATTTACGCAATCTTTGCCAAGGCTAGCTTCTTGCCCAAATTCATACTTAACAGGAAAAGTAAGGTTCTAATACAACGTGAGTTCGGGATAATTTGAAATGGTCTTTGAGAGAGGGTTTGCGACGCAAACCCTCTCTCAAAGACCAAAAGTAAAACCCTTGCGTAGCAAGGGTTTTACTTTTGGTCTTTTAAAATTTGCCAGCTTAACCCGAACTGACGTTAATACAGGTGACTATAGCTATAGATAATTCAAATAAAAACTACAGCTTCGACTTCGCTCAGCTAGCTTATATCGAGGGCTGAGCGGAGTCGAAGCCCCTCTGCAAATTATTTAAAACAACTATATCTATAAAAAGTCAGTTCGACAAATGCGAAAAATGGCAAGAATCGCTAAGCGATTCTTGCCATTTTTCGCAATTTGAGCCTTGCTTGGCAAGGCTCAAATTGCGAACTCACGTTAACAAAGGGAGCGCAAAGTGCTCCCTTTGTATGTTTAAGGATAAGGACAACTTAGTTTTAAGAAGTCTGCTCTCATCCATCCTTTGTAAGGACTTTGTCTCAATCTCGTTGTGAGATACCAAACATCACCTTGGCTATCGGTGCGCTTAAAGGGAGATACAACTCCACTTTTGTCTTGATCATCATTGACTACAATTACGCGATTACCTACCGATACAGTGCCAATCACACTAAAAATAGTACCTGCACCTGAACGAATATTCACCTGTGAACCAATATCTTCTCCAATGACATCAGCAATACAGCTTTTATTAGTAACAGATTGAGCGCTAGCACTGGCAGTAAATTGTGGCACAACAGTAATTAGAGCAGATATCCCTGCAAGCATTAGAGCGCAAATTTTTACAGATTTCATATATAACATCCCCAACTGATTTATAAGCTGAAGATGACGAATACTCTAAGCTCTAGATCTTCAACTTAAGATTTGAGACTTCTCAATACGACTAAGAGTTCCGAATCTTCACGTTTGAAAACTGGTAAAAATTCAATGTGTTTATAACGCACGATGCCATGAATATCAATAATGCAGTAGGCTCGTTTACTACCAAATAAACCAGCTACACCATATTTCTTGCAAACCTCTTGATTGCGATCGCTAAGCAAGGGAAACTGCAAACCTAACTTTTTAGAAAAAGAAATATGTTTATCAATAGGGTCAGTACTAATACCGAGAATTTCTGCCCCAGCTTCACGAAACTTTGTCCAATCATCAGCAAAGCATTGCATCTCACTAGTGCAGAGTGGAGAAAAGTCTCCTGGATAAAAGGCAAGTACAACATTGGCTTTACCTTCATAGCGGCTGAGGGTAATGTCGCCGCGATCGCTAGGCAAAGTAAAATCTGGAGCTTTTTGACCGACTTCGACAGACATAGAGTTTCCTGCGTTACCTTTGGATGTGGTTTTGATTTGAGATTTAGACTGGATATAACATTTGTTGCATAGCCAACCATCATCTTATCAACAATCCCCATCATAAAAATCCCCATCATGGAAAGCCTCAATCCACCACCAACTAATTCTCTGACTAAGCAATTGTTAACCATAGAAATACCTAGTGAACTTTATACGACGTTGTTAGCAAAAGTCAGTAAAACTGGCAAAACAGAGACAGAGCTAGTAATTCAGGGCTTACAGTACGTTCTTGAGGAGATTCCTCAACAAAATGAAGAGGAGGATCGTTTTTTAGCCTTGGAGTTAAACCTAGAACGCAAGCTTAAGCAATATGTAGAAAGTCTGATTAAAGATCGGGTTTCTTCCTCTGAATCATCAGAATATTCACCCAAAGATAATCTTGCTGAAGAGTCTGATGGCAAAAGACCTATGCCTATTCCGACAATTCGACCTTTGCAGGTTGGCGATCGCGTCTTAATTTTGGAACCCGATAGCCCCTACTACATGGCAAAGCTATCAGTCATCAAAACTAGCCTTATTCGGGCAACAGTGGAGACTGACTCAGGCGAGAAAACTTTCTTGAAACGCGATCTGCGATTTGTAGAGGCAGCATCTGAATAATCGAAAGTATCGAAAGTAATGAAGTACGGCGTAGAGCAACGCATTTCATTACTTTCGAGATTTAGGTAATATTTTAGGCGATCGCAAAACTTTTATTATTGCTAATCCTGTAATTGCACCATAGATTGCGCCTTGCAAAGCTGTTGCTAATACGGCTGATTTTGCCATGTAGCCCAGTTGTAGTCCCGCTACACTCACCGACCATGCGATCGTACTTGCCAATAACCATAAACCTCCTGAGCGAAATGATTTGAGCAATTGCCATTGGCAAATACCCACAACCACCCCAATGATTGCAAAATCATTCATCAAAACTGTAATTGAGGGAAAGTTAGCTAAATGGTTATGGATTGATAAAGATGGCACAAAAAAGATTAATGTCATACAAATTGTCCAACCAATTAAGGTTAACGGTAGCCACCAGCTATCTTTGGTTATGCGATCGCGTAAAACTATGGACTGAGCAAAGGCAACCCCAATCCCCTGTAAGATTTCATTGAGGAAAATACGCGATCGTAGATCGTAAGGCTCCTGCCAAACTAGCAATGGCAAAAGCGCACTTCCAATAATGTGAGCGATTGTCCATAGCCACCAAAAGCTCCATCCCACTTTTTTTGACATAGACTTTTGCAATAGACTAAGGGAAAAAGAGTTAAATTATGTCAGATACAGTATCAGTTAAATTAGCAGGAAAATTAACAGGTAAGCGAGCGATTGTGACTGGAGCTAGTAGTGGTATTGGTAAAGAGGTAGCACTACGACTCATCCAAGCAGGCGTACAAGTAGCTTTAGTGAGCCGCAATCCTGATCGCATTTTAAGTGAATTACCCACAGAAGCCAATGCTAAAGTTTTTGCCTTGGATCTAGGTGACACCGCCAAAGTATCATCGCAAATCCAAGCAATCATTACCGATCTGGGTGGTATCGATATTTTGATTAATAATGCAGGCATGGCATATATTGGCGAACTGATCGATATGCCCCTTGGGGAATGGCAAAAATTATTTGACCTGAATCTCACCAGTGTTTTCCAATGCTTACAAGCTGTCTTGCCCACAATGCGATCGCAAAAAAGCGGCACAATCGTCAACGTTGCCTCAATCGCGGCGAAACAAGGATTTCCCAACTGGGGAGCTTATTGTGCTAGTAAATTTGCGCTCTTGGGCTTAACACAGTCAGTTGCCGCCGAAGAGCAGCCCCATGGCATCAAGGTCATGTCCATCTGCCCCGGTTCTGTGAACACAGGACTATGGGATACTCTCGGCGATAAAGTCCCCCCCAGCTTTAATCGTGCTGCTATGCTCACACCAGCCACAGTCGCAGAATCAATCATGACTTTGGTAAATCTTCCAGCAGATGCGATTATCAACGACCTTGTATTAATGCCTAACGCAGGTGTTTTCTAAAATCTACAGCGCTTTGCACTCAAAAACAAACCAAGATATTTTCTAAAAAGCTTGCGAAGCAAGCTTTTTAGAAAATATCTTGTGGTTCGTTGGCTTGAAAACTGCTGTAAGAGATAATTGACCGCACTTCGTGCGGTCAATTATCTCTTGGATTTTTGAAAACCCTAGAGCATGTAGTGCAAGCGCAGATTGCCCTACATGCTCTAAGATTTTATACCTAGTAATAGTTTGTAATAGTTTATTGAGATTAAGCGATCGCTCTAAACATGTTCTTCAAATATTTTTGGCAAATAGTCTTGTTCAAGAAATATCTATAACTATTTGTCTATAAATATGCAAGTTTTAAATCTATTTAATTGATAAATTAATGACAATTACATTTCTATAGGTGATGGAGGATACAAAGTCTGCTTGCCCACATTTTTAACAGTTGTCCAGAATTCCTTCCAACTGAAAAATATAATTTCCCATTATCAAAGTAATTAAAATCTTCAAACTAGAGACATATTCGGCGCATTTACCTATAGATTCTAGCTTTTAGCTCCTGAAGATAGTAAAGAATAGTCTAGAATTATATAGGAATGTTAAATTACGATTGAAAAAGTTCAATCTATTGAGAGAAGCGATAACCTCCACAGATCTGCAAATATGGGAGAATATATTAAATTTTCTAGTTTGAAATGCTGATCAATCACCTTTTTATGCAGGCGTATTTGAATCAAGTTCAAACACAAAATTTTGATGTTTAATTACTGTTTCCTCGGTATTTTTTTCGCTTCCTCAGTTTTAAGTTAAATCACTGGATATCTAGTAAGTATCACACCATGACGATCAGTATCTCCCGCCCTATTACCAACAATTCTGAGAACGATTCCAAAAGCGCAAAAGTCCTCGAACCTCTACCCACCAGAAAAGCTATCTCGCAAATTATTCGTGATCGCATCATAGCGGCTGGAGATCCTTATTTTGCTAATGATTCGATCTCCCATCACATCAGTGACATCGAGCGTGAAGAGCTAAAAAAGGAAATCGAGGCTAAGTTACAAAGCGTTTTCGATTCTCTAATTATTGATACTGCGAACGATCACAACACAAAAGAAACAGCAAAACGTGTTGCCAAGATGTATGTGGATGAAGTCTTTAAAGGACGCTATCACCCCATGCCCAAGGTCACTGACTTCCCCAATGCCAAAGAACTAGACGAAATCTATACTCTTGGTCCAATTACAGTCCGTTCCGCCTGCTCACATCACTTTGTACCTATCGTGGGACAAGCATGGATTGGCATTGTACCTAGCGATCGCGTCATTGGTATTTCCAAATTTAACCGCATCGTCGATTGGGTAATGAGTCGTCCTCATATCCAAGAGGAAGCAGCAATCATGGTTGCCGATACAATTGAACAACTGATCAAGCCTAAGGGACTAGCCTTTGTGATCAAGGCTCAGCATATGTGCATGACATGGCGGGGAGTCAAGGAACCAGAAACCCAGATGGTAAACTCAATCGTGCGTGGCTCGTTCCGCAATGACCCACATATGAAAAAAGAATTTTTCGATCTCATCCGTGCCCATGGCTTTGGCAATTAGACCACAATATTTCCCAAAATATTTTTTTAGAAGGCTTGGAAAGCAAGGTTTTTAAAAATCCTTATAAAGGCTCGCGTCGCGAGCCTTTATAGTGATTGATACAAGAATTTATGTTAAAGACGATGAAAAACTGGCTGAAGAAATCTTTTTATGTAGGACTTTGTGTAGCGATCGCAAGTTGTATAAGCCTCAGCATATTATTAGGAACAGTATTTGGTAATGCTCAGCCTGTTCAAGCGAAGCTCACAGATGATACCTATGATGGCAATATATTTGCGCTTTACGGCGGCAATGGTTCAATTGTGCCGCCTCGAATCACCCTAGACCAATCACTTCAGCTAGGTCGCCCTGCAATGGTCGTGTTTTATGTTGATGATAGTGCTGACTGCAAGCGTTTTTCCCCAATCCTTAACCTCGCCCAAGGGTTTTATGGAAAAAGTCTTAGCTTAATTGCGATTCCAGTTGATAGCTTGGACTTGCAGAAGCAGAACTATAGTCCAAATGAAGAGGCTTATTACTATAGAGGTACAGTACCACAAACAGTTTTAATTGGTGGTGATGGTACAGTGAGCTTCGATCGCGAAGGTATCTTCGGATTTGAAGAGTTAGATTCAGCAATTCGTAATTTGCTTGATTTACCCGATGCTCCTCCTGAACTAAAATTCCGTAAAACCGACAAAGTGATCAACGAGCTAAACCCCTAAGAATTTGCGTTAATGCGAATAATGAAGATAGTCTGTGCCTTGCACAGGCTATCTTCATTGGTTAGAGAATTGTTGCAATTATTGTGTGTATAGATAATTCAAATAAAAACTACAGCTTCGACTTCGCTCAGCTAGCTTACACCGATGGCTGAGCGAAGTCGAAGCCCCTCTGCAAATTATTTAAAACAACTATAAATGCGCGCCTGAAATCATGAATGTAGATATTAACCAAGAAGAAGTAATTACGGATTTAGAGGTTATCAAACAGCAACTCGCGACCCGTGCTGCTAATTTAGCAATTCCTCAAATCGAAAAGCATTTATTTCTCTGTGCAGACCAAACTAAACCCATCTGCTGCCAAAAAGAATTAAGTTTGCAAGCGTGGGACTACCTTAAACGTCGTCTTAAAGAACTTGAACTAGAAATAAAAATCTTTCGGACTAAAGCCAATTGTCTGCGAGTATGCGATCGCGGTCCTATTTTATTAGTTTATCCCGACGGTGTTTGGTATCATTCTGCAACCCCAGAGGTATTAGAACGAGTACTGCAAGAGCATATTATTAAAGGCAAAGTCGTCACTGACTATGCCTTTATTGCACATTCACCTGTCTGTTGATGAATTCGCTATTGAGAAAGGGCAGCTTTACGTGAATCAAACAACTGCACTACTGCATTCTTGATCGTTTCGATCACGTAGTTATCACAATTAGCAATTAATTGCTCATGGGTCAAGTTACCTTTAAAAAATTCCTTAGAAAGTCCTAACATACGTTGCATTTCCGCAAAGCCGATCGCTTTGACCATGAAAGTAGTTACAGGGGAATTTTTGATATCGTAGCTAGAATCTACGGTTCGCCCTTTTTCCAATAGTCCTAACACTTCTGCTTCGATGGGAGTCGAAGGCAGATAGGGATCAGCAATCTCTGGCAGAAATTGTTCTAAACCAATCACGGGCTTATCTTCGCGTGGCAACTCCCCCATCATTGTTGAGAGGGGAATATCATCGCCAATCCGAAATGATAGAGCTTCTAAGATGGCGATCGAGGTTAACTTCGTGCCTAGATATAACCGTGATACTTCCAGATTTTGCTTGGTTTGGGCAAGAAGTTTGTAATAGGATTTCTCATCAGGTTCATTACGATAGCGGCGAAACACGATTTCAGGAGAAAGGAAGTTCATAAATCCTTCCATTTTTTGCATGGAAACGCGATAGCCATGTACCGTATAGGAATTGACATTCTTCAAGTCGTGATTTGTTTCGGGAATTAGGTTCCAAGTATTGTTAAGAAAATGCGAGGAATTAGAACTTGCAAAGTTCTCGACATCTCGATTTGACAGACGCACGGCACGTTTGACGATTTCAGCAATTTCATCGTCATCCCAACCCAACCGAAATACTTCATTCGCATTAACTAATCGTCCGAACAGCAAATCAGAGGATGTTAAGCCTGAAGCTGGTTGAGGTCGAAATGGAATTGTTGCTTCGATACAAGCTGCGATCTCTGTCAATCTTTTAAGAGGAAGAATATTTTCTAGGGCTTTACCTGCAATGAGTGCACTGAGAAATTCATTTTGTCCAGACATTGGTAATAAAGCCTGACCATGGCTGAATCCAAATAGCATAAGTACCATTTGAAAAACTGCATCTTCTTGCAGCTCAGGTGGCTCAAGGATCACTAGTTGCTCACGATCTTCTTTGATATAGGGAGCAATATAACGACTGATATTAACGCTGATGCCTTGATCGACCTGTACATAGACCAGATCATGAAATAATGCCGATATTACCTCGATCGCGTCTCCCCCAGCACCTACCTCAAAAATGTGATTAGGTGTATGAAATGATCGCCATGGACCAGTCATTGTCTGAATGATCAAATTGGAGATTTTAGTCAATTGCTCTTTGTCAACTTGACCTTGCAGGTCGGCGATCGCTTCTGCCAAGCAATCTAGACATTTTTGTTTATCCGTTGCAATACTCATCCAATCCTCTCCGCATTTAAAACTTTCACGAAGCACCACACACATTACAACATATTAATACGGCTCTCTGAAGATGATAGAAAATCTAGCATGATCTGTTGATGACTAGGGGCAAAAGGACGCTCTTGTAAAGCTCGCTGTGAATAATGCGAGCCACTAGCAATCTCTGCTGCCGAAATAAAATCCATATCCCAGCCCTCATTGAGTTCAAGCTGATCTAGCCCTACATCCAAAACACCATAAAAAACGTAACGTTTCACCTGATCTCCTAAATAGCTTCGGAAAAAGCTAATCTGCTTGGGAATATACCCAATTTCCTCTTGTAATTCACGGCAAATTCCTAGATCTGGATTTTCCCCTGTTTCTAGATGTCCACCAAACATTGTCCAAACCCCAGGATGGACGATGTTTGGAATGTCATCGCGTAATTGCATTAAGAATTTATCTTGGTATTGCAATATAGCGATCGCCACTAAACGCATTCCTGTTTCAGCATTGGTTAAACCTATCTCCTGATCCATAATTCATTAAGTTTGAGATTGTGTATATCGTAATTTTGGCTTGTAAATTGACCCAAATAAATCCTAAAAAGATGTGGCGCACGCGAAGCGTACGCCACATCTTTTTGTTATGCACAGCTACCTAGCATATCTGTAATGCTCAATCTAGATGCTAAATGCTAATAACGTGAGTTCGGGATAATTTGAAATAGTCTTTGAGAGAGGGTTTGCGACGCAAACCCTCTCTCAAAGACCAAAAGTAAAACCCTTGCGTAGCAAGGGTTTTACTTTTGGTCTTTTAAGATTTGCCAGCTTAACGCGAACTGACGTTAAATAATGTTGCGAATTGTGTAGCATTGAATACCATCTACTTATAAACACCATTCATAATGAAATTATAATAATTTTTTAATAATTAATCACTGTGCCAATTATCTGCGATCGCATAGCAGCAAAAGTCTCCCCCCAAGCGACTTTTCTAAAGTTGGGAAATGGAATTACCCTTGTGCATCAGGAGATGCCAGCATCAGCAGTTGTGAGCGTTGATGTGTGGGTAAAGGCAGGAGCAACAAGTGATCCCGCAAGCTGTCTAGGTATGGCACATTTCCTAGAGCATATGATTTTTAAGGGAACTGAGGCGATCGCTACTGGGGAATTTGATCTAGTAATTGAGTCTGAGGGTGGTACTTCTAACGCAGCGACAAGTCTCGACTATGCCCATTACAATTTCACGGTGGCAGCTAATCGTTTAGCGATCGCCTTGCCCTATCTCTCGCAAATGTTGCTAGAGGCAAAGATTGATGAGCAGGAGTTAGAGCAAGAGCGTTTAGTTGTACTTGAGGAATTGCGCCAAGCGATTGATGATCCCGACTGGGTTGCCTATCAGCACCTCATGGAAACTGCTTATGGTGATCATGTTTATAGCCGTTCGGTCTTGGGATCTGAGGCAGTAGTTTCTGGGATTACGGCTAATCAAATGCGGGAATATCATCAGACCTACTATCGTCCTGAAAATATGACTGTGGCGATCGCGGGAGCCGTAACTCGTGAGGAAGCAATCAAAATTGTAGACGCAGCTTTTACTCAGAATACTTTCTCGCGCAATATTCCTAAAAATATTTTGAGCAACATCTCTAATAGTGCTCATCCTGTTCAAAATTTGCCAACACCAACCATGCGCCGATCCACAATAAGCTTGCCGATGGTGCAGCATAGCCGCCTGAATATGGCATGGATGGGAGCAAGTGTTGCTAATTTAGAGGATGCAATTCAGCTTGAGTTGGTGACAATGATTTTGACCGAGGGGCGATCAGCGCGTTTAGTACGGGAATTACTAGAGGAGTCAGATTTGGTGCAGGATATTGCGGGCAGCTTTGCGTTACAACAAGAAGCTGCCCTATTTACCATTTCGGCATATTTAGATGCGGAAAATTTGGAGTTAGTGGAGCATAAAATTATCCAGCAGGTGCAAGATTTACAAAATCAGCCGATCTCTGAGGCAGAACTCAATAAAGCTAAGCGATCGCTCTGCAATCAATTTATCTTTGCTTTAGAGTCACCAAGTCAGTTAGCTAATTTTTTGGGATATCACAGCTTGTTAGGTTGTGAGGAGCTATGCACGGATTGGTCAAATGCTTACTGTGAGATCATTCGCAAGGTACAGCCATCGGATTTGCAGAATCTAGTCAAAAAATATCTGTCCCTCGAAAATTACATCGTTACCTGTGTCGTTCCTGCTTAATGATCGATAATATTAAAAGCGCTGCAAAGCAGCGCTTTTAATATTATGGGAGAGAACTTTGTCACTAGCAGTCTCACAACGAATTAGCGATCGCTTGGTGCTATCTAATGGCATCGTCGTCTTAGTCACCGAAAATCCGACTGCCGACATCATTGCAGCGCGTTGCTTTTTTGCGGGTGGAGAGCGTGTGGAAACTCCAGCAAAATCTGGACTTACTCATTTAGCATCCTCACTACTGACACGCGGAACAGAGCGCTATTCTTCCTTAGAAATTGCGGAGCAAGTCGAATCAATCGGTGCTTCGCTAGGGACTGAGGCTTCCAGCGATTATTTTTTACTGTCATTGAAAACCATCACTTCAGATTTTCATGACATGTTGCTTTTGGGTTCGGAAATTTTGCGATCGCCAAGCTTTCCCATTAGTGAACTTGATCTCGAAAGACGCTTGACGATTCAATCAATCCGATCACAGCAAGAACGACCCTTTACGATTGCCTATGATCGTTTACAACATTTGATGTATGGCGATCATCCCTATGGGTTTTCGAGTTTAGGTACTGAGGCGAGTGTCAGTGCCATTACCCGTGAAGATTTAGTTGACTTTCATCGCCAGCATTTGCACCCCGATCAAATGGTAGTGAGTATTGCGGGTAAGATTTCCTCGGCACAGGCGATCGCCCTTGTCGAAGAAGCCTTTGGTGACTGGCAATCCCCGCAAGCCATTGCAATTAATACCCCTGCTCCCAATTTTCAGCCCATCTTAGTCACCCATCAACAGGACACCCAACAGGCGATCGTGATGATCGGCTATCCTGCACCATCGGTACATTCCCCTGACTATGCCGCCATCAAAATTATTTCCACCTATTTAGGTAATGGTTTATCGAGTCGCCTCTTTGTGGAATTACGTGAAAAGCGCGGACTAGCCTACGAAGTTTCCGCATTTTATCCCACCCGTTTAGAAACCTCACAATTTGTCGCCTATATGGGAACTGCCTCTCAAAATGCAGGCACGGCTCTCGCAGGTTTGCGCCATGAATGCGAACGTTTAGCCCATACTCCGCTTACTGCTGAAGAACTTAGCACTTGCAAGAGCAAGCTACTTGGACAATATGCCCTCGGCAAGCAAACTAATAGCCAAATCGCTCAAGTTTACGGCTGGTACGAGGTAATGGGCTTAGGATTGGAATTCGATCACAAATTTGTCGAAGCGATCGAGGCAGTGACAGAAGCTGATGTCCAAAATGCGGCGCATAAGTATTTTACGACTCCCGCAATTTCAGTAGTTGGCTCTGAAGATGCTTTAAAACATATTCAGTAAGTAGCGCCAGTTAAAGTTATAGATAATTCAAATAAAAACTACAGCTTCGACTTCGCTCAGCTAGCTTATATCGAGGGCTGAGCGGAGTCGAAGCCCCTCTGCAAATTATTTAAAACAACTATAAGTTGGCAAATTTTATAAAGCCGAGAATCGAGAGATTTGCTAAGTAAATCTCTCGATTCTTAGCTTTTAGGAAGTTTTTACTGCACAGAACTTCTTTAAAAATTCATTTTAAATTATCCTGAACTCGCATTAAGTGGCTAAGGAGACCTTAAACCAAAACATATATCTTTCGTATAACTTCCATATAACTTTGACTACCAGACAACCAAATTCACAGATGCTATGTTCATCTTAAGTAATTGTAGAAATATGACTTTAGGGCTGTTACAGAAATCATAAAATCCATAAAAATTCATTTGCAAATGAATTTTAAAAATTCTGGAGCAGTCTTTTTTATTAACAAATTTTTGGACGCTTTGGAGTTTTATGAATTATTCACTAAATACTTTGCCTAGAAAAATTTTATCTAGTACTGCTGGTATTACTGCCCTATGCTTGTTTTCCATTGGCTCAGCGAATGCAGCAACCATTACAGGAGTAACTGGATTCACAACCTATGGTGATGAAATGACTGGGATGGCAGTAACCATCAATTTCCAAGATGGTAGCTCTAGTAATGCTCTATGGAGTACAACTGGATTCCATTCTGGTGCTGCATCTTCTAGTGGATGGACGCTATCTCACGCTGGATATACAGGTATCGACCCTTGGACTTTCACGAATAATACTGGTTTGACTATTTCATCATTATTTATTAATGCGATCGCAGGCTCTATAGTTTTTGACGTAGATACAACTTTTGAAGTTACCCCAAATTCTTCAACAGGTGTTCCATTTACCCCCATATCAGGTGTCGCTCCTTCGGTTGAGTATGACAATATTGTGAATGTTGTCGGTTCTCCTCCCGCAGGCGATCTATATGCATGGATGACTCTAAGATGGGCGAATGGATTAGAATCAGGCAACAGCATTATATTCTCATTAGATACGGATAAGGCTATTGCTGTCATAGATCCAAATCCAAGACCTGTACCAGTTCCAAGTATTTTAGGAGGAGCTTTATTAGCATCCGTTGTATTTGGAAGCTCTGCACTTAAAAAACATAGGTAGTCCTAATAGCACCAATGTGATTTTCTAGTTTTTTAGAGAAGGATAGAGTTTTGTGAACTAATCGAGAAACACGTTGTCGCATCGTACAGTTACCGCTCAATATAATAAAGGCAACAAACGACCAAATATCATCACACTGAATTGTTAGTCTCCCTTTTTTTAGAGGATACATTGACTTGTCGTGGCATCGACTCATATTTGCGATTGACATAATCCTGCAACCAAGTTTCAGAAACATCGCAAACTCTAGCAATTCCTGCAAGAGGAATCTTTTCAAGTAATAGTTTATCAATCAGGGCTTTTGTCTCTTCAGAGATTATTTTTTGCCTTGGTGCTTCAACAAACTGGCGACCACAGGCTTTACATTTGTGGTTTTGATTTGCGTTATGGATAAAACCGTTTTTGACCACATCTTTTGATTCTCACTTAGGGCATTTTGGCATTGATAATTACGTGACTAAAAACGGTTTTATAACCTTATCCTTACATCTGGTGGACTACCAAAATATTGTAGGATAGCGCTTCGCGCCGCCCTACAATATTTGTCCTAATGTCACTGGCTAATGCCATATCACACTCAGAGGTGACTTTAAGGTAAAGTAGTCAGTACTTAAAATTTAACGTCAGATTGGCGAGGGTGTTTACTAATGACGGCTGTATCGATAGATTTGAAGGCAAAATCTCCTCTTTATGTCGGTTTGTTATTTGGTGGACAGTCGGGCGAACATGATGTTTCAATCACATCGGCAAGAGCGATCGCCTCAGCCCTCAATCAAAACTCTCGTTACAAACTACAGCCTTTTTATATTCAACGTGATGGCACATGGCGCAGTCCTGATGTATCGCAACAAGTTTTAGATTCTGGTAAGGCTTTACAGGATGCAGAACTATTAACTAATGCGGCTTTTTTCTTGCCTATGGAAGTACAACAAGTTGATCTTTGGTTCCCTGTTCTTCATGGACCAAATGGGGAAGATGGTACGGTGCAGGGACTTTTACAACTCATGCATAAGCCCTATGTCGGGAATAGAGTGCTTGCCTCATCGGTCGGTATGGATAAAATCGCGATGAAGGCTATTTTTGCGAATGCGGGCTTACCTCAGGTCAAATATGTGGCGCTTAATCGCTGGCAATGGCAACAGGATGAACTTGCTTGGAGTGAGCATATTGAAGCTACTCTCGGTTATCCCTGTTTTGTCAAGCCTTCTAATCTGGGTTCATCAGTGGGGATTTCTAAGGTGCGCGATCGCCAACAGTTAAAAGAAGCGATCGCCAGTGCTACTAGCTACGATCCAAGAATCATCATTGAGCAAGGTGTAACTGCCCGTGAAATAGAATGTGCGGTGCTCGGCAATGAGCAACCACAAGCTTCTGCGATCGGCGAAATCACCTTCACTAGTGACTTCTACGATTATGAAACTAAGTACACCGCAGGAAAAGCCGATCTGATTATCCCCAGTCAATTGCCCGACAATGTAACTCAAGCAGTGCAGTCAATGGCAGTGAAAGCTTTCCAAACTGTAGCAGGTTCAGGTTTAGCCAGAGTCGATTTCTTCTATGTAGAAGCGACGGGAACGGTTTTAATCAATGAAATTAATACTTTCCCCGGATTTACTTCGCTGAGTATGTATCCCAAGCTATGGGAGTATTCAGGCATTCCATTTACAGAACTATGCGATCGACTGGTAGATTTAGCTCTTGAGAAATAGTACTAAACCATACAGAAAGTGATTCAGGATGAAAATATCCCAATTTCCATCAAGTATTAATCCTTCACAAAAGGTGCAGGTAATCGCTCCTAGTGGAGCCTTACGAGAATGGGAACGCTTTGAAGGAGGTGTACAAGTTTGGCGCGATCGCGGTTATGAATTGGTTATTCCTGAAGACTTAAGCCAGCCTTGGGGCTATCTCGCAGGAACCGATGAGCAACGTTGTCAACAACTAATCGCCGCATGGAATGATCCTGAATCAGTGGCGATCGTTTGTGCGCGAGGAGGTTACGGCTCCATGCGTCTCATGGAAAAATTAGATTGGCAACAACTCCATGATCGCCCAAAATGGCTAATTGGTTTCTCTGATATCACGGCTTTACTCTGGGGATTTGCCCAACATAAGGGTATTGGCGGCTTACATGCACCTGTGCTCACAACTTTAGGCAATGAACCTGCTCGATCGCAACAGCAGTTATTTGATTGGCTAGAGGGCAAAGTAAGTTCGATTACCCTATCTGGCGAAGGATGGAGTAATGGGAAAGCGACTGGTGTGCTTTTACCCGCAAATTTAACGCTCGCGACGCATATCATCGGTACTGCGATTTGTCCCGATCTAGAGCATGTGATTTTAGCGATCGAGGATGTAGGGGAAGCACCCTATCGAGTTGATCGGATGTTAACCCATTGGCGTTGGTCGGGGCATCTACAAAAGCTCAAAGGCATTGCAATTGGTCGGTTTAGCCAAGCGGAAGTCTCAACACCGAGTTTCCCAATGGAGGAGGTATGGCGCGATCGCCTATCTGATTTAGGCATTCCCATTGTCAGTAATTTACCCTTTGGGCATGATGGTGAGAATGCTCCCTTACCAGTTGGTTGCATGGCTGAAATAGATAGCGACAATGGAACTCTCCGCTATAGTAGATAGGGAGGAATGAATCCCTCCCTTTGCAGTTAAAATCACTTTCTAACTTCATCAATTACCTTTATGACTTGGCAATGGTTCAATCTTGCATTTAAACTTCAAGGATCAGTCGCACCGATTGTTTTGCCAAGGACACTTGTTTTTGTAGGATTTGCCCTTTGTGTGTCTCTAGTGGACTGGTACATGCCAGAGATATCGCTCAAGGTTTTAGGAGATCTTACAAATAATGTAGTTTTCAATCTAGTTTTAGGTTTACTCCTAGTCTTTCGGACAAATACTGCTTACGATCGCTACTGGGAAGGTCGCAAAGCATGGGGTACTTTGGTAGTCAATATAAGGAATTTGTCGAGGCTAATGCAAATTGCCATTACATCCCCTGAAGGTGAAGCAAAGCAACAAAAAGAGCAATCCATCAAGTTATTAACAGCTTTTGCGATCGCAACAAAATTACATCTTCGTAATGAGGAAATCAATCAAGATTTAGATGCAATTCTCACAGAAGCTGAAACTCAAAAATTAAAGGAGTCAAAGCATGTACCGCTAGAGTTAACTCTCTGGTTAGGTAGCTATCTCCAACAAAAAGTGCAATGCGATTGCATAGATACTAATTATTTTGTGGCGATGAATAATAATCTTAATTCTCTAGTGGAAGGGTTAACCAGTTGCGAACGAATTCTCAAAACCCCATTACCCATTGCCTACAGTATCTATTTAAAGCGCCTAATTTTAATTTATTGCATCGGTTTACCATTCCATTTAGTAATTGATATCCATTGGCTCACAGCGATCGCAGTTGGCTTAGTTAGCTTTATTCTGATGGGGGTAGAGCAAATTGGCAATGAAATTGAGAATCCCTTTGGGCATGATTTTAATGACTTACCCATCGATGCAATTTGTGAAGGGATCACAGCAAATGTGGAACAGGCGATCGCTTTGCAAGATATAATTTAATCACATAACTTAAAGATTAAGGTGAATTCATGCCCATGTTATTGAGTCCTGCAATGATTTCTCTATCTACAGTATTCCCTTATCTATTCCCGACAACAATCATCATGATTGTAGGCATACTTAGCTGGCGATATTGGGCAAAAAGAAAACGTTATCAATCTCTTAAAGCATTACCTTCTCCGTTAGGACACTGGTTATTAGGCAATATTCCGCAAGTATTGGCAGCAGTAAAGAAAAAACAATTTTTTCAACTACTGTTTGATTGGAGTAAGCAATATGGTTCTATCTATGTTTATTGGGCAGGCGCTCCTATTGTCATTTTAAGCAAGCCTTCGGTCATTGAAGGCACGGTTATTAATGGCATGAGAGATGGTAGTTTGATTCGGTCTCAAAATGCGACTCGTGCTTGGAACGATATTAGTGGCGCGATTTTACTCGGACAAAGTGGAGCAGAGTGGCAATGGCGACGCAAAGCTTGGAATCCAGAATTTAGTCCAGTGGGAATTTCGGCGTATATCGGTGTTGTTGAGCAAGCCTGTTCGCAAATCACCAACAAAATTAAAGCCGATGTCTCTTCAGATGCAATTCCTGTTGATCGCTTGTTTGTGGAATTGACGATGCGGGTAATTGCTAGCTTATTGTTAGGCATTCCTGTAGATAGCAAAGTTGTTAGTCCTGAAGGATCGCCCCTTGATGTTCCCAAAGTCTACGAAGCAATGTCAGTGCTAGGCTATCGATTTCTGCGCGTCGCCACCAGCGAAAATCCTTGGATGAAATATTTGCCTACCCAATCGTCCCGTGATTATTGGGCAGCCCGACGATATATTGAACAATTTCTCACTCCTCGTGTAGACCTTGCTTTGCAACTCAGAGATCAACAGGTTAAAGATTCTAGTTCAATTTCTACTCTATTCCAAGAGTCAATGCTGGTCAAAATTGCCTCCAAAGAACCTCGTTACACAAGGGAGACACTGATTGCTGAGGTAATTGAGTTAATGATTGCTGGGACTGATACCACAGCGCATACTCTATCCTTTGCTGTTGGTGAGTTAGCCGCCCATCCAGAGGTTTTCCAGAAGGCACAGGCGATCGCTGATCAAGTATGGCAAAAGCATGGAGAAATCTCCATTGAAAGCCTAAAAGAACTTAACTATCTTCGAGCGATTGTTAAAGAAACACTGCGTCTTTATTCCGTTGCATCAGGTTCTACATCGTTGCAAGCTGTTAAACCAACGACCATTGAGGGTATTCCTATTCCTATAGGCACGAAAATATTTTGGTCGATGCTGGCTGCTGGTAGGGATGCTGAGACCTATGCCCAGCCTGACAAATTTTTACCAGAGCGTTGGCTTGAAGAAGGGCATGGAAGTCTTTCACTACCGATGATTGATTTTGGATCAGGTTCTCATCGCTGTCTTGGTGAACATTTAGCAATGCTAGAAGCAACGATTATGTTGGCTCAACTGTTACGGAATTTTGATTGGGAGCTAGTCAATGGTCGTGAATCTCTAGAAAATCTCCAGCAGAACCTATTGATTTATCCTGCCGATGGTATGCCCTTGCGATTTCGCTTGAGGGAAACTATAAGCATTTAGATTTTTTCCTTTGCCTCAAAAATAATGCGATTGCCTTGCAAAATGTTATTGATTTGATTGAGAACTGCAAAATCTTCTTCAGGTAGGTTTGGACTATATGATAGTTGCGGATTCTTTTCTAAAAAGCTAAAGGCTCGGCGAAAATCATTAGGTGTTGCTGCGATCGCATTATCAAAGTGGCAAGGAACAATCCGCATAAAATCCCAACTAGCAACTTTATCCGCCCATGCAATTACCGTTTGCGGATCGCGATTGAGAATGAGAGTTTGCAAGATTGGCGCGACGAAAATACGTCCATTACCGCGTAGAGCTTCAAAGGATTGATACCAGTTATATTTCCAGCGAAACGGGAAGAGACCGAAAAAGGCTTTGCGCGATCGCTCTGGGGCTTTGGTAATATCTAGCAAAGCTTGGAAAAAAGAAACAGTCTCCAAAACTTGGGGACGGAAATAGAATAGAAATAGAGCCGTTCTTTGCCAACCACGAATCCGATTCACTTCTGTATCAACAATTGGCTCATCCGCACCATCTCTAGCGTGGAATAGTAATGGATAGGGATCGATTTGTAATATTTCTGGTGGCTTTTCGGGAACAGAAACAATCGTATCCGTCACTAAAAGAGTCTGCGATCGCTTGTCCAAAAGCGCTACCTCCGCAAATTTTCCTAAGCCGAGTTCAATCGAACCCAGAACCGCATAGTCAAACTGATCAGCAAAGGGAACCTTTGAGCTATCCTCAGGTAACAGCGATGTGCGTCCCCAAGGTAAACCCAACCAACTAAGCGGCAAATTGAATGGGAAGCTCCATTGGTGCGGCGAGACATAAACGTGAGCCTTGGGAAACTGCCGTGCAAAAGGTCCAACAAACACCTTATGCTCAATTCCTGATACCGTGGGCAAAATTATGTATTTGACCTCGCCATGCTCAGCGACTAGCTCATTAACAAGGCGAATACATTCAGGAGTCGGAGCAACGGGCGCATATACCAGCAGTCCGCCAGCCGACAACTTCACTACCGTCATTCTGATCGGTACAACTACATAAAAAATCCCCTGAATCTGCTCGAAGGTCCAAATCGCATCCTTGACGATTTCTTTACGAATAGTGCGTCTCTGACCATAGGGATAAAGCGGCACGACCTGCCAAAATTTCCACGACCAGTCCTTTGGGCTACTTGGCTCATGCTCAGACTTGTGATGTGTTGCTTGGGCAGTCATTAACCTCGCTCTCAGTACGCATACTATTTACAGTGCAAATATCATAATGCGATCGCTATCACCAATCAAACTTTCATTAAATAATCATGTATAGCTGTCGCCAAGTGTATCAGGACACAAAACCCAAGAAGAGAAAGGCGGCGCAAAGCGCCGCCTTTCTCTTCTTGGGTTTTGATTTTGTCCTAACATAAGTGACGGCAGCTATAGAAACAAAAATGCACGCTGCAAGAATGGCGATCGCACTCAAGTTTTAGGATAGCGCTAGGGATTCACCTTGATATCGATGACCCAAGGACGGAAGCCTTCTTTCATAGCATAATCTCCTCCCTGCTTAATGACACCTTGATCCCCGTTTACGGCTGCGGCATTGATAAAGAGAATTCCCAATTCCTCATCCCAAAATACGCCTCTAGCGTCATGCTCATGTCCAAAAACATGGAGGCGGGGACGCTCATTTGGGAGAATTTCCCCTAGACGCTCCCGCAAAGCCACACTGCCAATTGCAATCGGCTTTTCCCGCATTACGCCACCATACTGCACACTAGAGTCGAGAATTCCCAGAGGTGGGCTATGGGTGATCAACACATCTAGTCCAGAGGGGATATCTGCGTAAAGTTCCATTAAACACTGAGGGTCGCGAGCAAAACCCTCGTAACGCAAAGGATTATCTTGAGTCATGGCATGTCGGCGAGGTGTCAAACCTATGTATGGTGAACCAAAGAATTTCAATCCTGCTATCTCTTCCGCAGAGTGCTGAAGTAGACGCATGGGCGCAGAAAAACCATCAATTTCGTTGTCCTTGAACAAGTCCTGTGTAGCAATCATCAATTCACTGCTCCATTGTTCTTTTGGATGCGAAAGGGAGGCGACTTGGAGCCATGTCTCTACGTCTAGTGGTTTGTCATGATTTCCTGCGATCGCCACAACGCCATAGGTGAAACGAGCTGCTAGCGAACGTAGCCATGTTGCCGCATCAGTAAGCTCAGCAAGAAGTCCATTCTTTGTGTGGTCTCCTGCATGAATCAACAAATCCCCTTCAGGGAAAAGAGAAATAGGTATATCAACATTATGTGTGTCAGAAACGATAACTAACCGTAACCATCCCAGAGTGCGGGGTGTGTCAGCAGACACTATCGCTATATCTCTCATTTCATTAACTCACGCTACAAGATCGGTGATCGCACTAATAGATAGACTATAGGTTGAGCAGTTACATTACTATTTATTTTTAGCGATCGCCCATAATCTTTCCCAACTCAATAACGAAGTAAATCATTTTGAAGGCAAAATCTCGGCTAAGAATAGATAACTACTTTAAATGGGCATATCGGTTTCTGTCTAACATTCGCGCTCACCAGACTCAGACAAGTTTTGGAAATCAATAGCTCCTATTGAACGTTTCGGTGCAGCGCGTTTGTTAGTTTTTGTTGCTTTGTTCCACAGTAATGACGACATTGCCTTTCTTATGTCCTTGTTCGACGTACCTATGAGCCTCGGCAGTCTGTTCTAGTGGATAACGCCTGTCTATGACAGACTTCATCCTCCCCATCTCAATTAACTCTTTGAGAAAAATCAGATCTTCTTTATGCTCGATTGCTACCCCACCTATTACTTTCTTGCTACTTGTAATTGAAGTCCACAGCCCTCGGAATATCGGAGCTAGATTTATGTGAACTGCTCTAAGATAGATTCCATTACTTTTTAGTGAGCTTAGACAACCTGAAAATGGACTTTTGCCGCTTGTGTCAAAAATAATATCGTAGGTCTTGCCGCTTTGAGTAAAATCCTCTTTGGTGTAGTCAATAACATTGTCAGCCCCCAGAGACTTCACTAATTCTAACTTCGCTGTGCTACATACCCCTGTCACTTGTGCCCCAAAGAACTTGGCAAGCTGCACGGCAGCCATACCTACTGCTCCAGAAGCTCCATAGATTAAAACGTCCTGTCCGTTCTGAATCTTTCCCTTATCTCTTAGAAAAATCAATGAGGTTGTTGCTCCAAAAGGAATAGTAGCAGCTTCCTCATAGGTCATATTAGCAGGCTTGATCGCAACCGCGCCTTCTTCAGGCAGACAAATGTACTCAGCATTTGCACCAAGACTGATTCCTGCGCCAGCAAATACTGTGTCACCTACTTTGAATTGTTTTACATTTTTACCAACTGCTTCAATTTCTCCTGCTAGCTCCGACCCTAGTATCGTGTTGTTTTTAGGTCTTGTGAAACCATAGAAAAATCTTATCGGGAATGGGTCTGCCTTTCGGATGCGTATGTCTGCTGACGTTACTGTTGTCGCATATATTTTAATGAGTACCTCGTTTTCTTTGGGAGTAGGTTTCTCTACCTCCTTAAGCTGCATAGCATCAGGAGATCCATACTTTGTACATACAATTGCTTTCATGAATTCTCCGCAAAGATAGCTTTATTATGCCACAATCTTCTATCCATTGAGTTCACGAAACCTAACGTCAAAGCTCAGACGCGCCTATGCTTGGCGCAAAGCCTGCGAAATCAAGATTAGTGACAAACATAGGCGTTGACTGTAGCGTTTTGTTAGTCTCGCTTTCATTCTTGATAGTTTTCTATACTCCTACCGCTCTCGGCAAATTCTTTTGCTATCTTAATCGAAAGCTTGCCTAAATTACTAACTCCTAACATACCAACACGGAATTCTTCTATTGATCAAATATATAGCACCACATACAGCACCGCCGTAGATCAATGTTTTGGAAAGGATTGTGTCAAATGTGTACAGTGGATGACTTGATAGGCGATAGTGTAACCCAGCATGAACAATAAGAAACATTGCAAACACATTGCGAGATTGAATTTGGATTTGCTGCTTTGAGTGATGCGTTAACCAGACAATAAGAGCAAAAAGAGGTACATGCAACCACACAAAGATCGGCATTGCTGTTTCGTCTGGCATTGAGCGCAAAACATAAAGCAAGCGCCACTCAGTCTGTACCATAGCATCCAGTTCATGGCTGAAAAGAAAGCCCAACCCAAGATAAAATACAAAAATGTCAATTAGCATAATCACCGTTTCAATTTTTATAGCTGTCGCCAAGTGTATCAGGACATAAAGCCTAAGAAGAGAGAAAGGCGGCGCGAAGCGCCGCCTTTCTCTCTTCTTAGGTTTTGATTTTGTCCTAACATAAGTGACGGCAGCTATTTTACCGACTGCAACTTTGATGACTGCTTCACAATTATTATTGACGATACCGAACATCATACTGGCTTTCTCAAGCTGCGACTGCCAAAACGGAAGCCATCTCTATGTCCAATCCGAATCACCCAAGGTTGAGCATCGGGATTACGTTCATAAAGCTTATCAACCGCTAAAAGCGTTGAATTAGCCACCTCAAAATCTCCAGTCTCAATATCGATCGCCACAATTTTCCCGTGATTACCTACTTCAATCTGTGGGTGGATTGGCATTACTTTTTCCTGCCAAACCACATAGCTCAAGCGTCCACCTTCCCCAGCCTGCTTAGGTACGCCCAAAGCGAGAAATCCATCGGAAACGATCGCCTTAGACTTGGCTGGCTCCTCAATATTTGGTTCGTAATACACTCCTATTATCCACACCCCAAAACCAATCAGAGCGGCGGGACGCATCCCCGCTTGGGGAATCGCTCCAAATCTCGCGCAATAGGTTCAATAGAAGATTGGGAATGTCATTTTGAAGTTCATTATCCACAGGCGTTTCATCGGAATCGGGTAGGTCTTCCGCAGTTGGCAAACGGTATTGAGAAGGTACAGTAACCATAGTTTTTTGTACTTGTACGTTACAAATCTCAGTCTAACTGATAAGCCGTAACGATTCTATCATTCGCAGGATTATAGATAGCCATCACACTATTATGCTTTTTATGAGAGAAAAGATACTTCAAACAATTATGTTTACCTGAAGGCATAGTTGCACTAACACTGTAGCCAGCACTCTCCAGAAGAGCAAAAAATTCTTGTTTAGGTAGAGATTTAACCGTAAATGGAGGTAAGCCAATAATCGCAGGATGTTCATTTAACGGCACGAGACTCAAAACCTTCTGCTACATTATTCACCTTCTGTTCGATGCGCTTAAACTTATCAAACGGAGTATGCCACGAAAAATAATTGGGAAGCACAAACCCAAACCCAATGAACGTAGGAACCACAAAAGGATAGTAAAAAGGTTCATCATCCACCTCAGTACCACCGAACTGAATCACAAAATTTCCGCACCAAAAATATACCCCAACCATTTGGATATCTAAGCTATAAGTTAGCGATCGCAGTTTATCCGATACATTCATAACAAGTATTTTGGGTTACTAATCTAAACTTTAGCATTTTAGATCTCGCTACAATCTCATGTAGTAACAATTTGGTTTGATGGAATATCCGTCTTGCCGCTTACGCTTGCAACAGATACCAAATGTTCGAGAACAAAAAGATACAAAAAGATATTTTTATTTACATATATAATAATTTTTAAAGATGCCACCAGCAAAAACATCACACCAAACTTAAAAACTTGCCATGTCTCTAAGTACTCAAAATGAAAGCGCACCCCATCATGTTGTTATTATTGGCGGCGGCTTTGGGGGACTATATGCCGCCCAAAAGCTAGGCAAATCAAAGGTTCCCGTTAAAGTCACCCTCATCGACAAACGTAACTTTCACCTCTTCCAGCCCCTACTTTACCAAGTCGCCACAGGCAGCCTCTCCCCCGCCGATATCGCCTCACCATTGCGGGCAGTCCTCGCCGAATACAAAAATATCAGTGTCGTCATGGGCGAAGTGCTAGATATTGATCCCCAAGAGCAGGTAGTTAAATTAAAAAATCACTTAGACATAAGCTATGACTCGCTGATCGTGGCAACAGGAGTTAGTCACCATTACTTCGGTAAAGATCAATGGTCAGAGCAAGCCCCCGGATTGAAAACCATTGAGGATGCGATTAATATGCGTCGTCGTATTCTGAGTGCTTTTGAAGCTGCCGAAAAGACTCATGATCCTCAGTTTAAAGAAGCATTGATGAACTTCGTGGTTATCGGTGGAGGACCTACAGGTGTGGAACTTGCGGGAACCTTAGCGGAACTTGCCCATCGTACCCTCAGTGATGAATTTACGAATATAGATACTAAAAAAGCGCGAATCATCTTGATTGAAGGAACCGATCGCGTATTGCCTCCATACCATGCTGATCTCTCCGAGGCGGCGAAACAATCTCTCCTGAAGTTAGGAGTAGAAGTTAAAACTAGTGCGATGGTGACGAATATTGAAGATCATGTCGTTACCTTCAAATGTGGTGAGCAAGTTGAGCAAATTAAGGCGCAAACAATTCTTTGGGCGGCAGGTGTGAAGGCTTCACCAATGGGTAAAGTATTAGGCGATCGCCTGAACGCGGAACTAGACCGCGTTGGTCGTGTAATTGTCCAGCCTGATATGTCGATCGCTAATTTTCCTAATGTCTATGTGATTGGTGACTTAGCGAATTATCCCCACCAAGGCGATCGCCCACTTCCGGGAGTTGCGCCTGTGGCAATGCAGCAGGGTGAATATGTCGCGCATCATATCGAAGCAAAAGTGCAAGAAAAGGAACCTGCAAAATTCAAGTATTGGGATTTTGGAAGTCTTGCTGTAATTGGTCGCCATGAGGCGGTTGTAGACTTCAAGTTCTTGCGTCTGAAGGGTTGGCTAGCATGGTTTATCTGGACATTTGTGCATGTTTACTATCTGATTGAATTTGATAATAAACTAATCGTGATGATTCAATGGGGATGGAACTATTTCACCCATCGTCGTGGCGCGAGAATTATTACAGGTCGATACTTGCAGGTGCTAGAAGAAATGGAAGGAATCCGTGCAGGTGGGCTTTCCTTAGAAACAAGGGAACCAGCCGAGGTTGCCTAATACAAAGAAGATCGCCCTCACCCCCCAGCCCCCTCTCCCAGAGAGGAGAGGGGGAGAAAAATCTAGAAAATCTAGTTCCCCTCGCCCTTTGGAAGAGGGGTTAGGGGAGAGGGTCTTAGAAACTTCCACGTAACAACAGAAAAAAGGAGTCGCAAAGCGACTCCTTTTTTTAGACTTCGCCCATTGCTACCATTTGAATTGCACGGGGCATTGCGGGATCGAAACCTCCCATATCCCAAGAATTTGGATCTTTGGGATCGACTAGCGAAAGCCTGTAGGGAGCCAAGGTCACATAGATTGCCTTCGCATTAGCATTCACCTTGCGACGATATTCAGCCAAGGCTTCGCTAGGATGACGACGACCTGCCCAAGATTCCGAATCAGTCCAGAAGCAGAACACATCCGCATAGAACTTATTCTGAATCGCCCAGTCGTAAGCCACCGATGCATCCGTACCACCGAAGTTTTGATTCGATGCCTTTTGCATAGCTGATGTGAAAGAATCCTTTTTGGTGATTCCCAAATCGCGGAAGTCGGTGGCAAATCCACGGATTGCATAGTTGGTTTCCGCCTTCACCGTCGCCAAAGCCATCGTTGCCGCAATTTCGCAGCAGGTCAGACCAATAGAACTTACGGTGTAGTAAGACATCGAACCCGACACATCGATCGCATGGAGGAAAGTCGCACCTGTAGGCGCGATCGCATCGAAGGACATTTCTAGAGCAGTTTCCAGAATATCGACAATGCGAGGAATTGGTTGCCAAGTCTTTTGGCTACGTCCGAGCGCACCACCAGACTGATAGGTCTTGAGAGCTTTCAAAACATCAATGGGGTGAATGCGTCCCTTCTTGAGGCGATCGCGATTGTTCAAGACATTGGCGACATGCTTCAAGTTATCCTTGTTTTTTGCAGTCAAGACACCAAGTTCGGTCAAGGAGCCAAGGTTCCGCAACAATGCACCAATGGGCATTTCGTTAAAGAGCAACTGCCATGCACGCACATCCATCTGTCCGATAGGAGCCGCCATTTCATGGGTGAGTTTACCCTTAGCGATCGCTTCATGGGTCTTGTCGGGATTGCGCTTTAGCCATTCATACCACCAGATTTGCGCCAGCGCATCCGATGGAATTCGCGAAGGAAGTTCATCCCAACCCTTGACCACCCATTGATAGAGCGCTTGTTGATCGTCGGTTTCAGGCTTGACGTGAAACAAACGCAGCGCATCACGGTGAGAGAAGCCTTGCCGTTGTTGGTACTTCAGCAATTGATAGGCGATCGCCTTGGTATCGGGATTGGAGAGCCATGCCTTACCACTTTCACGAATGACTTTACCGAAGCCACGCATGGACTTGGTGTAGTTCATCCATTCATAGAAGTGGCTACCCGTGCGAACAACTTGCGGAAAGATTTCCATGAAGTTCCGCTTGGCAGCTTGGCTGTCACCCATCGATAGCAAGACTAGAGCCAGAATGGGAGCGCTGTTATTTACCGCACGACCATCGCTAGCATAGAGAATTTCGCTTGCCACGCGATCAGGATTTTCAGCAACACATTTCTGCACCGTATCGATGAAATCGGCGGACAGTTCGTGCTTGCCAGCGTAGTAGGTGCTTTGAGCCGTACCAATTAGTAAGCAACGCCGCAACATGCGCCAGATAACAGCATCAAAGGCAAAGCCACTCGATCGCCCTTGGATCATTTCGGCTTCACGACCTGCGATCGCTTGAGTTTGAGGAGTACCTTTGGGTTTCTGGAATAAGAATTTATAAGACATGACATTCTCCGTCCCGTCAGGGAAAGTTAAAGAGAACTTCCTTCGCCTCGACCAAAGAGAAGGATATTTTTTTTAAATTTTGAATGCACTGTAAGTGCATTCAAAATTTAAAAGCCTAAAAGCCCTTAGCTTTTAGAAGGGGGTGGAATGGGACTCGAACCCACATCTCGCGACATAAAGGGGGGAATCGTTAAAAGCGATAACCTTAAAGTCTGCGTCCCTTGCGGGCAAAAGTGCGTTCTACCAGTTGAACTATCCACCCCAAGATCCAGAATAATTTAATTTTCAAAGTGGCAAAGCCACTTTGAAAATTAAATTATCCCTATTGACGGAGAGGGACTCGAACCCTCGACACTTGGCGTTTCAGGCGATAACCCTAAATCTGCGACCTTTGCAGGTAAGTGACGAAAAGGATGTTTTCAATGCTCTACCACTGAGCTACCCGTCAATGTTTAGCGAATTTCAATTTTGCCGTAGGCAAAATTGAAATTCTAAATAAGAGTTTCAATTTGTGAATAGATGCTACCTGCGAACAAGCAGCATCTGTTTGGTAGCAATAACCCTGAATGCTTCAGCCCAAATAGGCAAGTCATTGCATAAAGGAATTCAGCAGTTTGCGAGGCTGCATCTCCTTTTCTAATTGCTATACAAATACTGGAGTAGTACTTGTAGTATCAATCAGGTTAGGCGTTCTACGCGCTTGAACCATATTGCACTACATTTATACTACACGTACTACAAGAATGCAATAGCGATCGCCAAAAAAGTTACAACCTATTCATTAAGTAGTACATTGATGTAAATTATGCTCAAAGTGAGATGATTGCATTTCCTGTTCTCTTGAACTTTAGAGATAACTATGCTGGATTTACAGAAATTAATGGGACAGATGCAAGGGATGTCTGAACAATTGCAGAAGGAAGCTCAGCAATTGACAGCCAAACTCGATCGCGCAGAAACTATATTTACTGAAGCAAGTGCCAATCAATCTCGTCTTTGTCAGCATAGTGAACTATGGCGCGATCGCTTCATATTTAATTGCGCGGAACCAGCAGAACCGCTAGGTCAAATCCAATCAATATCTCCCATCACCACACCACATATTGTCATTGCCACCGATGGCTCACAGATTGCCCCTAGCCGCCATGAAATCGCCTATTGCTATTTGATTAATATCGGTCGAGTTGCCATTTACTATAACTCTGGCATCTATCCCTTACTGGATAATGTTCCTGAAGTCTTTTATAAAATGGAAGATCTCTATAAAGCCCGTCAATGGGGAATTCAGACAGAACAATGGATGACGCTAAAGCGCACAGTTGCCGAGAATGTCGCTCTAGCTAATTTAGCGATCGCGACAATTTCGACTTATCCTCAGTCACCAATGTTAGCTTTTAGCGATGGAGCTTTAGTCCATTGGGAGCTTGATGAGATTCCCGCAGATGCGCGATCGCAACTTTTACCAGATATTCTCACCGCATGGGATGCTTTAAAATCTCAACGGATTCCTCTTGCAGGCTATATCAGCGCCCCCCGTGCCGCAGAAACGACTAATTTTTTGCGCTTGCAAATTTGTCCTTTCGAGCAACCTGATTGTCATACGCACTGTTCTACAAAACCACTCGATGCTGCACCTTGTAGTCAAATTCAACCCTTGCGCGATGGCACATTATGGAGCCGTTTATTAAAAGTTGGAGAATGCAGTCCTCTCTGGCAAAGTCAGGCAAGGATTTTGCAGGAATATGGCGAACATCAGATTTATTTTTGTTATCTCCATGTCGGCACAGAAATCGCCAGAATCGAGATGCCAGCTTGGACTGCTCTTGATGAAGAACTGCGATCGCAAGCTTTGCAAATTATTCTCGCCCAAGTCCAGAAAGGCTATGGCTATCCTGTCGCACTTGCTGAGGCACATAATCAGGCTGTGGTCACAGGTAGCGATCGTCGTCGCTTTTTCGCGATTTTAGAACAGCAAATGGTGAGGTCAGGTTTACGCAATATCACCACCTCATACAAAGAATCTCGCAAGCGAAGCAGCATAGCTTGACATATATAGATGTGCCACTCGCTAGCGGAGCCAGCACATCTTTGGGGTGATATGTAAGGATGGGCGGCGCTTTGCGCCGCTCATCCTTACATACTTTGCAAGACCAAAAAATCTAATAATCGGTGAGCAAGTTCTAATTTAGAACAAAGTGGTGTAGCGAGAAACTTGCCATCTTTATCAATAAATGTGGCTTGATTAGTATCTGTCCCAAAACCAGTTTGAGAACTATTCACTGCATTAGCCGCGATCGCATCTAGCCCTTTCCGTACTAATTTATCTTTTGCCGCAGTCACAACTTCTTGATCTGTGCCAGTTTGCGCGGCAAATCCTACTAAGATTTGGTCAGGACGTTTACGGCTAGCCAGATCAGCTACGATATCAGGAATACATTCCAGTTCCAGATTTAATGGCAATTCTGATTTTGGCAACTTGTGATCGCTGGTTATCTTAGACCGCACATCACCAATTGCAGCAGCAGCGATCGTCATATCCGCAAAGGGAAATTCATCGATCATCGCTTGGTGCATTTCCGCAGAAGTCCTAACTACTCGCACCGATGGCGTTACTTCTCCCATAGGAAGAGGGGAATTAGATGTTGTGATGAGGGTAACTGCTGCGCCACGATGGATTGCAGCTTTAGCGATCGCAATGCCCTGCTTACCTGTCGATGGATTACCGATAAAACGGACAGGATCGATAAATTCGCGAGTTCCACCTGCATTAACTAAAATCTTTTTACCTACTAAATCCTGTTTGCCTTGAGTAAATAGAAAAGATTCGAGATATTCCAAAATTATTTCTGGTTCAGCCATGCGCCCAGTACCCACAGCATCACAGGCGAGGATGCCATCCGTCGGTGCGATCGCGTTATAGCGAGAATCTTTTAATAGCTTCTGCCAATTTTCCTGCACATTGGGTTGTAGCCACATAGTTGTATTCATTGCTGGCGCAAAAAGAATTGGGCAACTGGAAGCAAGGACAGTATTGGTCAGCAAATTATCTGCCATGCCATAGGCTAGCTTCGCTAGAGTATTTGCTGTCACGGGTGCAAGCAAAAATACATCTGCCCATTCCGCTAGTTCAATATGTAGAGGTCTTCCATTTGTTGGTTGCCAAAAATCAGCGTCAGTATAGGCTGGCTGGCGTGACAGGGTAGCAAAGGTAAGGGGAGTGACAAATTCGGCAGCCGATCGCGTGAGGATCACTCGTACTTCAATGCCACGTTTCGCCAAGCTAGAAACTACTTCACAAACTTTATAAGCAGCAATGCCTCCAGATATGCCAATTAGTACATGATTTACAGCCATGAATGTCACCTCCTATTGCCAAAGGCTCATTTATTATAGGACTTACACATTGCAGAGATTCGGTGTGAGCTTTGCCTGCACCAAATCTTCTCCATGCCTAGTAAACTCGTTAGCATTGCGTAAGTCCTATAGGTTTTTGGTAGAGTTGGTGCAGGTAAGGACTGCACCAACTCTGCTTACGGTTAATCACTAAAAATCACTAAAAATGAAACTTGCATTTATTATCGATCCGATCGCTAGACTCGACCCCGCCCATGATACCAGCGTTGCTCTCATGGAAGCGGCTTGTCGCAAGGGCTATGAAGTATTTATCACAGATATGAATACGCTCAGTGTTAGGGACGGTAAAGCATGGGCTTTTCTCCAAGCGACCAAGATTCATCCTATTCCTCTTGTAGATGGTAAATGGCAAGTTCCGCATCCTTGGTATGCAGTTGCTGAAGGAGCATTTCAACCCTTAGAGAATATGCAATTTGTGTGGATGCGTCCCGATCCACCCGTAACAACGGAATATCTCTATGCAACCTATATTCTCGATTACGTAGATACCAGTAAGACCAAAGTTCTTAACTCACCACAGGGCATTCGTGCAGCAAATGAAAAAATGTATGCTTTGCAATTTACAGAAGCAATCCCCAAAACGATTGTCACTGCCGATAAAGGTACTATCATCGACTTTGTGAAAGCTGAAGGTAAAGCTGTGATGAAACCCTTGGGAGGCAAAGGTGGTGAGGGAATTTTATTTCTCGAAGTAGGCGATCGCAATATTAACTCGCTGATCGAAATCAGTACCAATATTGGCAAAACGCCTGTGATGGTGCAGGAATATTTGCCCGATGCCCAATTAGGTGACAAGCGGATCATTCTCCTTGACGGTGAACCCATTGGCGCAGTCAATCGGGTTCCTAAATCAGGAGAGTTTCGTGGCAACATGGCAGCAGGTGGCAGTGCTGTGCAAGTAGATATTACGCCTCGCGAAAGGGAAATATGCACACAGCTTGCACCTACCCTCAAACGTGATGGATTAATGTTTGTTGGTATTGACGTAATCGGTGGCTATCTCACAGAAGTGAATGTGACTAGCCCCACAGGTGTCCGCGAAATTGATCGCCTCGATGGTGTTTCGCTCGGCGATCGGGTGATGGATTGGCTAGCAGTTTTTTAGTTTAGCTCACTTCAAAACCTAGCCCTCTTGACTAGAGTTAAAATAGGGTTAGAACATCTATAGCAAAACTTTCGGTTACATCGCTTTTACCTATGAAAATTTTCAGCCCAGAATTTATGAAAAAGATTAAACACAACGTCAAGGTCTGGACACGCTCACTAGTTGCAATATCCCTAGTTGCCATGACAATCTTTGGTAATGCTCACGAGGCTTTCGCTAGGCGTTCAGGTGGCAGAATTGGCGGCAGCTCTTTTAAATCTGCCCCCAGCCGCTCGGCTCCATCAAACCCTAGCTATAGTGGCAATAGCACTCCCTACTACAACAATAGTGGTGGCGGATTTTTCTTTTTCCCCATGTTCTTTGGTGGTGGCTTCGGTGGCGGATTATTTACCCTGTTATTGCTAGTGATTGTTGCAGGCGCAATTATGCAAGCTTTCCGTGGTCGTGGTGATGGTGCAGGCATTACAGGCATGGACAGCAAAGTGAGCGTTGCCAAAATCCAAGTAGGTCTACTTTCTTCAGCGCGATCGCTACAACAAGAATTAACCCGTTTGGCGCTAGAGTCAGATACTTCATCTGTTGAAGGTTTAGCTATTGTTGCTCGCGAAACAGCAGTTTCCTTGATGCGCCATCCTGAGTATTGGGTTTATGTCAGTAGCGCTAGCGAAAATACCAAGTTTGCTCTTGCTGAACAAAAATTTAATAGTTTAGTTATGTCTGAGCGCAGCAAGCTCAACACAGAAGTTTTAAGTAATGTCGGCGGTCGGATACTTCAAGGCAAAACTGCGGCAGCCTTACCTAGTGAAGGTAGTTTAAGCCTTGAAGATCCTAGCGAATATATTGTAGTTACCATCCTACTCGCAGTTGCTGGCGACTCCCTCAGTAAGTTACCAACTTTACGCTCCTCTGAGGATTTGACCTCTGCACTCTCAGCGATCGGTTCTGTCCCTGAAGATAATCTCTTGGCTGTGGAAATCCTCTGGGAGCCTCAATCTGAGGAATACACTCTCACCAATGATGAAGTTTTAACCATCTACCCAGATCTAGTTAGAATTTAAAATTTCGGTAGTGCTAAATAGGTAGGGATGGGCGGCGCTTCGCGCCGCCCATCCCTACCTCAATAAAAAACAGCGAATTTTTTGAAATTGCTGCTTTGCCGCATTTTGCATTTTCAAAAGAACAATAAAGGCAGCGCTTAGCGCTGTCTTTATTGTTCAAGACTATAAAAAGATTTGCGAAATATAGCCTAAAGTTGTAGCTTTCAGAGTCGATCTGTGGTATCACTTACCAGTGTTATTTCTTCTTGTTTTGTGAGAGACAACTTTCAAGTATTCTGATTTGGCTAAAATAGCTATTCCAACAGCACTTTTTTGAGTATGTTCAGTTTTTGTGGTGAGTGCGTGTGAATCATGGAGTGATTAAGGTCGGCATATGATGCAAGATACAGATAAAAATCAATTTTATGTAACTCAGGACGTTGATGCCTATACAGACAACGTAGATAACTTAATGGATGATCTATTTGGAGAGGTGGAAAATACTCTCCATGTTGATTACGCCAAGCAGCGATCGCCAAAAGCTAAAAAAGCACAGAAACAATCTGCTCCCTATGCCTCAGTAAAAGCATCTAGTTCAGATATAGTCGCCATATCAAAAATTGAGTCGGAAAATCGAGATGTTTCTACATCCAAAGATACTGTTAGCATCACCAAGCTAAATCTTGCTGATATTTCCTTACCACCAATTTCTAAGCAAGATGTACTCTGGATTCAACCCTACATCATGCGGAATCCAGAACCACCTTCTAATATTCCACCCACACCACCTGAATCTGTAGTTCAAAAGTCTAGTTTATTAGATCGCATTTTGTTAGTTGCCGCCTGTAGCTCAGCCCTATTAGCGGCAGTGATGTGGACAATTAATCATGGAATTTGGTTAGGAAGACAATCAGTAACTGTTGTGCCAACCACTTCCAAGACTGCCACCGACAATAAGGCATTTGCCGATGAAATCAAGCGGATGCTGTCTGATATAACTGATAAAAATCGATTGGTCGCCGCAAATTCTAACGGCAATATTGGTAGCAATCTGCCACTGATGGCAGCACCCTTAGTCGGAAATATGCCTCTATCCGTTGCGCCGAATCCCTTTGCCAACGGGAATCAGCCAATGTATGTACCTGTATATCAACCACCTAACCTCGCTAGTAATAATACAAGTAATGCTCCATCACCATTAGCTCTGCCCCCTCTGACAGCAAACAATTCGATTGACGCATCTAAGCCGACTGCGTCTGCTAGTGCCAAGCCCAACTCGACATTCACTCAAGCGGCTGCACCTATGCCATCATATACATTAATTGGTGTGCTGGATTTAGGCGATCGCTCCACAGCTATGTTTGATATGAATGGCTCAGTGCAATCAGTCGGATTAGGTAAAGCGATCGGCAATACAGGCTGGGTGTTAGCTCGCGTTAGTCAACAAGAGGTGGTGGCAAAGCGTGGTAGAGAAACAAAAACTATATTTGTTGGACAAAAGTTCTAAAAATTTTCAAAATCTAACTATCTAAGGAAAATATATATGGGGTTGCTAGAGGATATATCTCGCTTTTTAGAAACTCGTCTAGAGGAGTTTATTCGCAATAATCCCCAAATTGAATTGCAAATCCTCGAAGATAAGTTACGCCAACAAGATGAAGAAATCACGAAGCTAATCGTTAGCTCCAAGCAAGAGGAAAAAAATTTACAGGATCGCATTCTGGAAATAGCGGAAGAAATCCGTGTCTGGCATGATCGCACGGTTAAAGCCGAGTCCTTTGATCGTCCTGATTTGGCAAATCTTGCTAAAGAGCGTGAAGCGGCTTTGCTAAGGCAGGGTAATCAAATTTGGGCACAGATGGAAATAGTTAAAAAACGGGCGATCGATAGCCAAGCCCTGCAAGTCCAAATTCAAGAAAGACGTAAAGAGGTACAAGCAAAAATTGCGGAGGCTGCCAAAGCCGCTAAGGCAAAGTCTCCCGCTAGCACGCCCTTAAACTGGGACAATCTCTACACGCCTCCCTTCCGTGATCCTAATGACAAGTTAGAAGAAACCTTTCGTCGTTGGGAAATGGATGAAGAACTGGAACGCCTCAAGCGTAATTTGGGAAAGTAAGTAGTTAGGCATAATTAAATCCCAAAAATCTATGGCACAGGCACAGCCTGTGCCATAGATTTTTGGATTTTATTTCATTACACATAGCTACTTAACGTGAGTTCGAGATAATTTGAAGCTGGCTTTGAGAGAGAGTTTGCTACGCAAACTCTCTCTCAAAGCCCAAAAGAAAAAGCCTTGCTAAGCAAGGCTTTTTCTTTTGGGCTTTGAAAATTTGCCAGCTTAACCTGAACTGACGTTACTTAGAGAATATTTGGGCAATTTATTTTGCCAGTACGCAAGTTTTGCCAACTGTTATGTTATAATAGGAAAGCATCAAAAATGCAGCGGGATGTAGCGCAGCTTGGTAGCGCACCACTTTGGGGTAGTGGGGGTCTTGGGTTCAAATCCCAACATTCCGATAAAAAAGGGTCGATAGCTTTAAGCTATCGACCCTTTTTTTACCAGAAATATCTTCCTTCATATGATTACTGAACGTCAGTTCGGTTTAAGTTAGCAAATGTTAAAAGCCCGAAAATAAAACCCTTGTCCTTGTCTAGCAAGAGTTTTATTTTCGGGTTTTGAGAGAGGGTTTGCGTAGCCCCACCTCTCAAAGCTCGTTTCAAATTATCCCGAACTCACATTACTTATAGCAAAACCCAAATAAGTGAAGGCGGCACGAAGTGCCGCCTTCACTTATTTGGGTTGTATGTCCTAAGCAAACCTTACATTACTTAGCAACACTTTTGTCTCTAGAGTCTGGGAAAGTATTTGCTAAACCAAACCCCTCTTGCAGCCAGCTTTAAATTCTCACGAACCGTGTTACATACAACGCAGAAATATTTTTGAAAGCGTTGCTTTGCAACGCTTTCAAAAATATTTCTGTATTCCTTAAGTGTACAAAAAAGTAGGCAGTGCTAAACACTACCTACTTTTTTGATAATTGTTTAGTTGTGTTTAGGCTAGCAACTTCTCAACTGCCGCAATTACATCTTCAGGCTGAGGAATTGTGAGATTTTCCAATCCGCCATTATAGGGAGTAGGTACATCCAAAGCAGCAAGACGGACAATTGGCGCGTCTAACTCATCAAAGTAATTGTCATTGATCGAAGCAATAATTTCAGAACCGATACTGGCGCAACGCATTCCTTCTTCAACGATGACGATGCGATGGGTTTTCCGCAAGGAGGTAACGATGGTTTCCAGATCGAGAGGCTTCAAGGAAATCAAGTCAATTACTTCAGGATCGTAGCCCTTATCAACGAGAGTCTCAACTGCCTTAAGAACGTGATAGCGCATTCTCGAATAGGTGAGAATCGTGACATCGCTACCTTCACGCACGATTTCTGCCTTATCTAGGGGCAGTAAATACTCTTCATCGGGAATATCTTCCTTGAGGTTGTAGAGCAAAACATGCTCGAAGAATAGGATCGGATTATCGTTGCGGATCGCTGATTTTAGTAAGCCTTTAGCATTGTAAGGTGTGGAGCAAGCCACCATCTTAATCCCTGGAACTGCTTGGAAATAGGTTTCAAGACGTTGAGAATGTTCTGCACCGAGGTTACGACCAACACCACCAGGACCACGAATGACGATGGGGATTTTGAAGTTACCACCAGAGGTATAGCGCAACATCCCTGCATTGTTAGAAATTTGGTTAAAGGCGAGTAGCAAGAAGCCCATGTTCATGCCTTCAACGATGGGGCGCAAGCCTGTCATGGCTGAACCGATCGCTAAGCCTGTAAAACTGTTTTCGGCGATCGGGGTATCGAGGAGGCGCAAGTCACCGTATTTCTTGTAAAGGTCTTTGGTTACTTTGTAGGAGCCGCCATAATGCCCCACGTCTTCGCCTAGAACATAAACGGCTGGATCGCGCTCCATTTCCTCATCGATCGCCTCTCTGAGGGCGTTAAAAAAAGTAACCTCTGCCATATTTATCTATTAATGTCTACATAGTTATTGGGGCTAACGCTCAATTATAACTTTACAAAGTGTAAATCTTGCATCAAAAAACTGAGACTAGACATGATTTGGCTAAAGGTACAGTTGCAGACTGTACTTCGTGCAGTCTGCAAGTGCACCGAATGCTAATTTCCCTTGAGCTTAAATGTTTGGCGATGGAGGTCGGTGTAACCAAGGTTCTTAATCGCTTCGCGATGCTTGGGAGTTCCATAGCCTTTATTAGTAGCAATATCGTATCCTGTATAGGCTTTGGCAAGTTCGATCATTTGGCGATCGCGCCACACCTTTGCCACAATACTTGCTGCCGCAATGGAAATTGATAAGGAATCACCCTGAACTACGGTGGTTTGGGGAATAGGCGCAATCAGTTGAAAGCGTAAAGGCTGATTACCATCAACTAAACAATGCTTGGGCTGTGGTTCGAGTTGAGCAATTGCCCTTTCCATTGATAACAAACTTGCGGCGAGAATATTTGTCTGATCGATTTCTGCAACCGATGCAGTCCCAATTGCATAGGCGATCGCTACTTCACGAATGATCTTGTCTAAATGCTCACGCCTTGATGCCGAAAGCTTTTTGCTATCAGTTACGCCTAAATTTGCTAAATATGCCATTTTCTCAATAGGCAAAATTACTGCTGCTGCGACCACTTCACCAAAAAGGCAACCTCGACCAACTTCATCAACTCCTGCAACTGGATAGTTGGCAATTTCTAGCGATCGCAAATCTTCTCGGTTCATAATGGTAAATATAGTGCTTTTCCAGCAATCTAGTGAAATCTCCGCCTTCGGCGGAGATTTCACTAGATTGGTACACGCTTTGGCAGGTTTCATCGCAAATTGCTTTAGGAATTATAACCATGACCTTGATCAAAATTATTCCTGATTGGTTTCTGCCCGAAAGTCAAGCCACATCAGAATCGGTGTACCTGAAGCGCCGCCGATTTTTAAAGAATGCTGGTCTAGGAAGTCTAAGCATGATCGGTTTGCTGGCAGGTTGTCAAACTCTCGAAGAGAAAAAGGCGATCGTCAAGCAACAGATATCTAATGAGCGACTGAAAGCAATTACTGCCTCTCGCAACCTTGCCTTTACTCTCGATCGCCCAATTACGGAAGAATATAGTGCGGCTGTCTATACCAATTTCTATGAGTTCAGTGGAGACAAAGATGTATGGAAATATGTGGATAAATTTCAGCCCCATCCTTGGACGATAGAAGTCACGGGACTGGTATCGAAGCCTCAGAAATTTGCGATCGAGGACTTAATCGCGAAAATGCCCATCGAGGAGAGACTCTATCGCCATCGCTGTGTGGAGGCTTGGGCAATGGCAGTACCTTGGATGGGCTTTCCTTTAAAGCGATTAATCGAGTTAGTGGAACCCAAAGCAAATGCTACTCATGTCAAGTTCACCACATTTTTTCGTACTGAACAGGCAAGCAGACAGATTTTACACAATCAGCCTTGGCCCTATACGGAAGGATTAACGATCAAAGAAGCGATGAATGAATTGGCTTTTATGGCTGTTGGTATTTACGGGCATGAATTACCCAAACAGCATGGCGCTCCCATTCGATTAGTGTTGCCTTGGAAATATGGTTACAAGAGTATCAAGTCCATTGAGAAAATCGAATTTAGCGATCGCCAACCTGCCACATTTTGGAACACTCGTATTCCCGAAGAATATGATTTTGCTGCTAATGTCAACCCGAATATCCCGCATCCACGCTGGTCTCAGGCGAGTGAAAAAATGTTAGGAACAGGCGATCGCTATGCGACGCAAATGTATAACGGCTATGCGTCCTATGTGGCTAGTTTGTACTAAGCAGATTGTTGTTTTGACGGCGTAGCGATCGAAGTAAGGATTTATAACTATGCTGAAATACTTAATTACAACCCATTGCCGATCGCAAAAAATGCTGACCAGTAATTAGGATGATTAAATTCTTTAGAACGAATTAGTGAGACCTGTGCTCTGTATAAAGCCTCGCTAACTTTAACATCACCTTTCTGCAACTCCTTATAAAAAGTAGCCATCAGAGCCTGTGTGCCAACATCATCAACTTGCCAAAGAGAAGCGATCGCATTTTTTGCACCAGCTTTCTGAACTTGATAGCCAAAGCCTAAGATTTCTACTCCATTTTCGAGCGTACCCGTACCAGTCTGACAAGCACTTAGGACAATTAGCTCTACATTAGGAATTTGCCAATCCGTAATCTCATTTAACCTAATCTTGTCACCATTGCCAAAAATAATAAATGATTGCTCAGGAGCACCAATGTTAAATTCAGCATGGGTAGCTAGATGGAGAATATTATAATTTTTGAATAGAGATTCGATAGCTTGACGACTAAACTGCTCTTCTTGGAGTGTAGTTGAGTTTTGGAAAGAATTTGCGATCGTTTCCACTTCTTTAAGTGTTGCTGGCAATGCGGTCTGACCAAATTTTTGTTCGCCAGCCTTGCCTCCAAAAGCACCAGCAAGAATACTCGGCGAAACTTTTGGCTTAGCCACAAAATCACTGAGACTATAGGAAATTAGATTGCTGATACGATATTTCTCAATTAGCCATTGCTTGCCATCATAGAGAGCCGCAAGAGGCACATAACGCAAATATCCGTCAGGTGCATAGAGAATTATTTCCGCTTTTTTCTGAATGAGGTCTTTTTCGATGGGTTTAATCAACAAGTTATACAGTTCTGATGCAGGTTCTCTAAAGTCTTCAGAACCTGCATCTAGCAATCCCGCTTTAAATTCAGAGATTAGCGTTTCTAGTTTCGCTCTAGATATTTTGGTAGTTCGGTTGATAGGGATGCTATTGGCAGAAAATAAAATTAATTCTAGGCGATCGCTCAGAATTAACGGATAAATTAAAACAGCGCCTTGAGGTAACTTTTGGAGATGCTCGGGAACTTTATTAATATCGGACTGAGGAAGTTTCTGGATTTGATTGGAAAGTAGACGATTAATTTCAGAGATTTTTTCAAGGTTGCCTGTTGACAGTTGGTTAATCATGGCTTTTTCTGGTGCTAAAAGCCTTACGCCCTCTGCTGTGCGTTCATTCCCTTTCACATTTTTGAGATAGTCTTCTAGCTCTTGAATTTTGAGTAAGTCAATAACTTGCAATGCTTCCATGACGCGCCCTTGCTGTAGTAGTAAATCCCCAAGACGACGGTATGTAATAGCTACGGTTGCTAAATATTGATTTTGGTCTTCTTTACTCAACCCCCTAATATCTTTACGAATGGACTCAGTGACATTCACTGATTGCTTGTAGAAAACGATCGCTGCTTCAACTTGATTTTGCTGGCTTAGTAAAGAACCGATGTTATTGAGTATTCCCCTCTCTGCCTCACGATTACCGATTTTTTGAGAGACTGCTAAGGCTTGTTGATAAGAATCAAGGGATTTTTGATGCTGATTGACGTTACTGTAAGCGACACCTAAAAAGTTCAGGGAATTACCCACTTCTTTTTGATCACCAATTTGTTTGGCAATGTTCAAGGCTTGCTCGAAGAAATTGATGCTTTGCTGATGCTGACCGATATCATTGTAGATTAGTCCTAAATTGTTCGTTGCAACGCCTTCTCCCTCACGATTACCAATTTGTTGGGCGATGGCTAAAGCTTTCTGATAGAATTCAGCCGCTTTTTGGTACTGTTTTAAACTGCGATAGGCTAAACCGAGGTTGTTAAAAGTATTGCCTTCACCATTACGATCGCCAATACTTTTTAAAATCGCTAAGGCAGGCTGAAAAAAATCAATCGCTTTTTGATATTGCCCTAAATTGATGTATACCAAGCCCAAATTGCCTAGTACATTTGCTTCTCCGTTGCGATCGCCGATTTGTTTGAGGACAGCTAAGGACTGCTGATAGAAGTTAATCGTTTTGTGATATTGACCAAGATAATAATAATTGCCGCCCAGATTGCCTAATTGCGTCCCTTCACCATTGCGAGCGCCGATTTCTTTAGCAATGCTCAAAGACTTTTCATTGAAATCAATTGCTTTTTGATATTCACCTAAACTGCTGTATGCCTTAGCTAAATTACTTAATGCGCCGCCTTCACTTCGGCGATCGCCTATCTGCTTAGCAATGCTCAGAGCCTGTTGGTGGGATTCTATCGCTTTTTGATATTGACCAAGATTGTTATAGACCAAACCAATATTGGTTAAAGAATTCCCGAAACCACGGAAATCACCAATTTGCTTAGAAATTTCTATGGCGCGTTGATGGAACTCTAACGATTTTTGATATTGTCCTAATGCGTCGTAGGCTAGTCCTAAATTACCTAAAGCATCACCTTCTGCAAGAAGATTTTTAAATTGCTTGGCGATCGCTACAGCCTCCTCAAATAAACCAATAGATTTCTGGTATTGCCCTAGAGCATAGTAGGCATTTCCCATATTATTGAGGGTAATCCCTTCGCCATTACGATCGCCTATTTGTTTCTTAATTGCCAAGTCCTGTTGAAAAGCATCAATTGCTTTCTGATACTGCCCCAAATTGAAATAGGTATTGCCTAAATTGGTGAGAGCCGATCCTTGATTGTATAAATTCCCAATTTGTTTTGAGAGCGCTAGCCCTTCTTGCAAGGCAGCGATCGCGAGTTGATATTGTCCTAAATTTCTATAAGATACCGCCATATTGATGATGGTTGTACTTTCGCCAATTTGATCTTTGATTTCCTTAAAAATCACCAAAGACTGTTTGTAGTATTCAATCGCCCGTTGAAATTGCTGTAATGAATAATATGTAAGTCCAAGATTTGATACAGCATTAGCTTCCCCTTGGCGATCTTTTAATTCTTTGGCAATAACAATTATTTGTTGATATAGCGAAATGTTTTCTTGATATTTACCCAAAGCTTGATAAATAGCTATTAATCCCCCCAGACTATGCCACTCGGAAACGCGATCTCCAAGCTGCTGTCGAATGCTTAGAGCTTGCTTGTAAAACGCGATCGCTTTGTCGTATTGTCGCAAAGATGTATAGGCAGCCCCTAAGTTGTTATAGGAGTTCCCCTGCCCTTGACGATCATTGATTTGGATTCTAATCGCTAAGGCTTGCTCATGAAGAGCGATCGCTTCTGGGAGTTTGCCGATATAGTAATGAGCTAGTCCGATGTTACCTAGTAATTTCGCTTCATCTATGGGGCTTTTTAGCTCTCGAAATATTTCTAACGATTTTCGCCAAATTATGATTGCCTCAGGATATTTCTTGTTGGCATATAACTGAGTTCCTTGATCTAGTAGTTGTTGTGCTTGAGTCTTACGGTCTATGGTTACTTGCGCGAAACTGCGATCGCTAAGGGTGAGATGAACGGGTAAGCAAGATAAAAAAGCGATGAAAGCGATTTTTCCTGCTGCGCCTAAATACTTATCCATAGCCGCAACCTCTTTCCCTTAACTATAAAACTCAATCTAGCTTAACAACAGATGACATAAACCGTATCCGTCAAATCTATAGCTGTCGGCAATTGTATCAGGACATAAAACGCAAGAAGATAAAGGCAGCGCTTTGCGCCGCCTTTATCTTCTTGCGTTTTGATTTTGTCCTAACATAGCTACTTAGCATTACCAGAATATAAATTATTTAGATGATGAACAACAGTAAAAGTAAACAGAGACTATTCGGGGTTGACCTTTTTCGTGGAATTGCAGCATATGCTGTTGTTTTGCTTCATTCTGGAGATGCCTCATTAGGTTTACCCATTTCTCAAGAAGCGATCGCGCTCCGCCTACCTTTTTACTTTGCTGTTCCTTTTTTTTTAGCAACTTCCTTTTATTTTCTCACCTTTAAAGATGAGATTGATACTTCAGTAAAATTTTGGCGATCGCGTATAGATCGTATTCTCATTCCCTATGCAATATGGAGTGTGATTTTTGTAATATTTCGCTTATCTTTCTTTGTGCAATCGCAGAAAATGGATCGCTTTTGGGAATACCTAAAAGATCCACTTGGGATATTTTTCTTTGGTGGTGCTTCCTATCAACTTTACTTTTTACCACTCCTATTCACAGGTACATTTTTAGTTTTAATCGCTAAATATTTACAAAATCTTCGGACTAATCGTCTAGCAGTAGGTATTTTAGCCATAACAAGTATCATAATTTATGAATTGCTATTTAGGTCTGGTAATGTATTTCAACTAGCTCCAAATACTGCCTTTCAAAGTTTAATCGAAAATTTTGGTATAAATATTAGCGACTTGCCACTGTTGAGGATTTTTCTTGTACCAATTGCTTGGTTACTTGCCTGCTTACCGTATTTTTTTACGGGAATTTTCCTACTGCCATTATTTAAGCAGGTCAATCAATGGAATAATTCTTCACGTCTGATCGGTGCTGTAGTTTGTGGGATTGTGTTTATATTAACTAGTTTGGCAATATTTATAGGTATTCCTGATACTTTAAAGAATATTTTGCAAGCCTATTCCTTACTTTTATTATCAATAATTTTGTCTAACTATATTAAAAATGGAGGAGTTTTTCAAAATATTGGATTATGCTCGTTTGGGATTTATTTGATTCATCCACTGGTGATGCAAGGAGTTAAAGGGCTATTTCTTAAGATTTTACCTATGCTATCGAATGAAGTTTCAGTTCTATCAATCATGACAATATCAATCAGCTGTTTTCTGATTAGTTGGTTAGTCGTGGCTTTTCTAATTAGAAATAAGTGGATTGCCAAATATGCATTAGGCGCTTGAGTAAATAAACTTGTGTCACTGTGTACACTAAATAAATTTACAAAAGAGCTACTTTGTACTAATTTCATGATTTTATTTAGTGTACACAGCCTATTGATGCTTTGAGTAGTACAGAAAAATTTTTAAAAGCGTCGCGAAGCGCCACTTTTAAAAATTTTTCTGGGTTTTAATTAAACGCAAAGCGCTGTAAGTAGCTGGGTTTTAATTAAGCAAAGCTACTTATTTATCCATCAGCTTTGACTCTCCTGATGAAATGATTGATAAGAACGTTCGTACAACGAATAGTTTTTGCTTCCCAGTATCAATTGACAGTAAACTTAGCTAGGACAATTGGCTCGAAATATTGAATAGGTTTAACTTTTGATAACATAGCGTTTAGTTGATTCATCTTAGCCATGAAAAAATTTATCTTGATTTCAACTTTTCTGCTTGTTTCGTTAACTATAGTTCTCTACTTTGATCAGAACGAGCAGAATAATAAGATAAAACTTCTGACAGTTCAAGCTAGGAAACTTGAGATGGAATACTCTCAATTTGAGAGTATTCCATCTCGATCATTTTGTAAATCTGGTGAGTATAAGCGGTTTCAAGATAATTACTTAAATCTTAGTCGCGATTTAGGAAAGCTCGATGACCGTTGGATTTATGCTAAAAAAGTTACCCTTCAAAACCTCGTTAATAGAATTAGAGGATTTACTCAGGAACTGTCAATAAAATGTGCAAGGTAAGTATCTGGGCATAATTAAAACCCTGTAGCGCTCGCTTCGCGAGCGCTACAGGGTTTTACTCTGGTTTTTAATTATGCTTACTAGATGTGAGTAACTTGAGGGGCAAGCTTAATGCTAAGCAACTCTAAAAAAAAGATAGGCTTAACACTTTGTAATATTTTTGTAATAGCATAGAAATATCTACACAAGTTACAAAATCTATGTTGGAACCTTCGCTCACCGTGACAACCCAAGATTCTTCGATCGCAGAAACCACAGAAAACAAAGAATTGAGGGTTCCAGCCTTTTCAAGCAATGCTCAGCATAATGACTATCTAGCAGATTGCCTCAGTGATGATGCACTTGCTCCCACTGATAGCTTTGTGCGTCGTCACATTGGCGCAACATCTACAGAAATTCAGCAGATGCTTACGGCGATCGGTTGTGACTCTCTCGATGAAATGATTGATAAGACCGTGCCTGCGGCGATCAGAATTAAACAGCCATTGCAACTAGGGGAGGCACGCGGGGAATATGACCTGTTACAAGAATTGAAGGCGATCGCCTCGAAAAACCAAGTTTGGCGATCGTATATCGGTACGGGCTATTACAACTGCATCACGCCCCCGATTATTCAGCGCAATATTTTGGAAAATCCGGGGTGGTATACGCAATATACTCCTTACCAAGCCGAGATTGCTCAAGGTCGATTGGAAGCTTTGCTCAATTTCCAAACTATGATTATCGACTTGACGGGCTTAGAAATTGCCAATGCTTCGCTTTTAGACGAAGGAACGGCGGCGGCGGAAGCGATGACGATGGCGGCGGGAATTGCTAAAAATAAGGGGAATAAGTTCTTTGTATCCAGTGATTGTCATCCCCAAACGATCGCTGTCGTCAAAACCCGTGCGATTCCCTTGGGTATTGAAGTAGTGATTGCCAAGCATGATGAATTTGAATTTGATAAGAATTATTTTGGTGCATTGCTGCAATATCCTGCCAGCGATGGCGCAATTTATGACTACACCGATGTGATTGCTCAAATCCATGCTCAAGGTGGTTTAGCGATTATTGCTGCTGATTTATTAGCGCTCACATTGATTAAATCTCCTGCTGAGTTGGGTGCAGATATTGCGATCGGTAGCGCCCAAAGATTTGGCGTTCCCTTTGGTTATGGAGGTCCTCATGCTGCTTATATGGCAACTAAGGAAGCCTACAAGCGACAAATGCCCGGACGTTTAGTGGGAGTTTCTAAGGATGTGCATGGTCGTCCTGCGCTGCGTTTAGCATTACAAACCCGCGAGCAACATATTCGCCGCGATAAGGCAACCAGTAACATTTGTACAGCGCAAGTATTGCTAGCGATCATGGCAAGTATGTATGCGGTTTATCACGGTGCTGAAGGATTAAAGCGAATCGCGAAGCGTGTCAATCTTTTAACTGCCAGCCTTGCCCAATCTCTGGAAAATCTCGGTCACACAGTCACGCATCAAGCTTTCTTCGATACAATTAGCATCGAGCTAAAGGGAATCTCTAGCGATGAGATTAAAGCTAGAGCCGCCGCCAAACAAATTAATCTAAGGTATTTAGCAGATAATGCGATCGCCATCAGCCTCGATGAAACCGTCTCTAAACAAGATTTAACCGACCTCATCGAAATTTTTGCTAACGAAAAAACAACCAATCACCAATCACCAATTCCCAATTCCCAATTCCCAATTCCCGATCACCTAATTCGCACTTCCCCTTATCTCACCCATCCTACATTCAATTCCTACCATTCCGAATCAGAATTATTACGCTATATCTATCGTCTACAATCGAAGGATTTATCGCTCACCACATCGATGATTCCCCTTGGTTCCTGTACGATGAAGCTCAATGCTACTTCAGAGATGCTTCCTGTGACATGGGCAGAATTTGGTAATATTCATCCCTTTGCACCATTGGAGCAAACCCAAGGCTATCAGCTTCTGTTTCAACAATTGGAAACTTGGCTTGCGGAAATCACAGGCTTTGCGGGTGTATCTTTGCAACCGAACGCAGGATCTCAGGGTGAATATGCAGGTTTACTCACAATTCGTGCCTACCATCAACATCGAGGTCAAACCAATCGCCATATCTGCCTAATCCCCACCTCGGCACATGGGACGAATCCTGCGAGTGCGGTCATGGCAGGGATGAAGGTTGTGACAGTCAATTGCGATAAAGACGGAAATATTGATGTTGCGGATCTCAAGGCAAAGGCGGAAAAGTATCAGCATGAACTCGCAGCTCTGATGGTGACTTATCCTTCCACTCATGGCGTATTTGAGGAATCGATTAAGGATATTTGCGATATCGTTCACTATTACGGTGGACAGGTATATATGGATGGCGCGAATATGAACGCTCAAGTTGGTCTCTGTCGTCCGGGAGATATCGGTGCGGATGTCTGCCATTTGAATCTGCATAAGACTTTCTGTATTCCTCATGGTGGTGGCGGCCCCGGAATGGGACCAATTTGTGTTGCTCCCCAGTTAGTTCCATTTTTACCAAATCATCCTTTGGAAGAAATTGCAGAACCAAATACGATCTCGGCGGCTCCTTGGGGTAGTGCGAGTATTCTCACAATTTCATGGGTATATATTGCCTTGATGGGTGCAAAAGGTCTGAAACTGGCGACCGAAGTGGCGATTCTCAATGCTAACTATATGGCTCAACGTCTTGCGCCTCACTATCCGATTCTCTATACAGGCAAAAATGGTTTAGTTGCTCACGAATGTATTATTGACCTCCATGATTGCAAGAATATTGCAGGAATCGAGGTGGATGATATTGCCAAGCGGTTGATGGATTACGGCTTCCATGCACCAACAGTTTCTTGGCCAGTGGCAGGAACGATGATGATCGAACCTACGGAAAGTGAATCCAAAGCGGAACTCGATCGCTTTTGTGATGCGATGATTGCCATTAAGCAAGAGGTGAATGCGATCGCCTCTGGTGATCTCGACAGGCTGGACAATCCGCTCAAAAATGCACCACACACTGCCGAAAGTTTACTAGCCGATGACTGGTCACACGCCTATAGCCGCCATCAAGCTGCCTATCCTGCCCCTTGGCTCAAGGAGCATAAGTTCTGGGCAAGCGTGGGACGCATTGATAATGCTTTTGGCGATCGCAATTTTGTTTGCTCTTGCCTACCCATAGAAGCCTACGAAGCTTAGATATAAAATAAAGTCCTGCCAAGGCAGGACTTTATTTTTAGAAGAAATCTATGCGAATCTTATTGGTGGATGATGAGGAAGAATTGGCGCAACCTTTGCAGAGGGTTTTGACTAATCAGGGCTATGTGGTGGATAGTGCCAATAGTGGCGATCGCGGTTGGGAGTTAGCACAGGGTGGTGAATACGATCTACTGATTTTGGACTGGATGATGCCAGAAAAGTCGGGTATTGAGATATGTAGAGATTTGCGCCAAAAAGGGGATAGCACACCAGTTCTCATGCTTACGGCAAAAGATACCCTCGACGATCGCGTGACAGGTTTAGATAGCGGAGCTGATGACTATTTGGTTAAACCCTTTGAATTACGAGAGTTATTAGCTAGAGTCCGAGCTTTGTTGCGCCGCGCCCCAACTGCGATCGCTGTGCCTAGTGAAACTTCACGTTTGAGCTATGGGGATTTAGAACTTGATCGCGAAAATCAACTGGTCTATCGCGATCAGGTGGCTATCGCTTTAACCGAAAGAGAATATCAACTTTTAGAATATTTCCTGCTTCATCCCAATCAGTTGCTAAGTCATGAGCAGATTTCGCAATATCTATGGAAAGAAGGCGAAGATTTGCCCACTAGTAATGCTCTTGCGGCACAAATCAAGTTACTCCGCCGCAAAATTGATCGCGATCGGCAGATCTCTCTTATCAATACTGTATATGGTAAGGGGTATCGTTTTGGGTAGAGAGCTAAAAAGCAGGTAACTGTGATGTGATATTGGTTAGACTCTTAGCAGAACTTAGAGGTCGCTTTGGCGCAAGCGTGAAAGAGATTTGTTGCATGAATAAAAAAGAAGCAAAAGCTGGAGTAGAGTAGGATGGATAGTTAGCGAGTAACAGGAGAGGAGAGAGATTTAGCAAGTTGAATCACCCAATATGAGAGTCGTACATTTGCGAACAACTCGACCACATGATTATCAAACTTACAAGAACATAAAGTAGCGCCAAAAATCTTTTTGAACCAAACAGCGTGGTTTACGCTAAAGAACGCCGATGATAACCTGAGTCACGTTTCCATTTTTTACGACCATATTTAAGGATATAACGCAGGTTTTGGTCACGATGTGATGTGGTGGAGCATTGGTATTGTCATAGGGCAAGATTTTGGCATCTTTTCGAGGAGGAATCACGTCTTTAGCACCATGTTGGGCAATCTCGTCATAACAATGTCGATCAAGAATTGACCATAAAACCCAAAACCAGAGCGTGAGCCGCCCGCTACGCGGGCGACCCACGCTTCTTGGGTTTAAAGTTACTTATGTTTAGCTACTTATCTATTTTTGATTAGTTAGCGATCGCACTGTTGTAACAACATGACTAGCAACTGTTTCAATCTCATCCAAAGTATTAAATCTACCGATCCCAAAACGAATGGAAGCATAGGCTAACTCCTTAGAATGTCCCAAAGCCATTAGCACATGGGATGGTGCAGTTTTGGCAGAAGTGCAAGCAGAACCTGAAGAGATAGCAACAATTGGTTGTAAAGCTAGCATCAGAGCTTGTCCATGAATATTTGAGAAACTCACATTGAGATTGCCTGCAAGTCTTTTTGTGGGATGTCCATTGAGGATGATGTTATCTAGTTCCTTCAAGCGCTGCCATAGATGTTGACGGAGAGTTAGGGCTTGTTGTTGTTCTTCTAAGTGAGAGGCGATCGCTATTTCTATCGCCTTGGCAAAACCCACAATTTGCGGGGTATAGAGCGTTCCCGAACGCATACCACGCTCATGTCCACCCCCATGTAACTGAGGTGCAAGATTGACTCGTGGATTGCGACGACGGACATATAAAGCCCCAATTCCCTTTGCCCCATAGATTTTATGGGCAGTAAGCGAGAGCAAATCAATATGCATTGCCATTACATCAAGGGGGATTTTGCCGATCGCTTGAGCAGCATCGCTATGAAATAGAATTTCGCGATCGCGACAGATTTGACCAATTTCCGTAATTGGCTGCAATACTCCAATCTCATTATTTGTAGCCATAACCGAGACTAAAATCGTATCAGGACGAATAGTTGCTTCAAGTTGCTGTAAATCAATTAAGCCATCGGACTGAACAGGTAAATAGGTAACTTCAAATCCAAGGGATTCTAAATAGGCACAGGGATCAAGAACGGCGTTATGTTCCGTTTGTAAGGTGATTATATGTCTTCCCTTATGATGATATGCCTCAGCTACACCTTTAATAGCAAGATTATTCGCTTCCGTCGCCCCACTGGTAAAGATAATTTCTTCAGGTGTTGCATTGATCGAATTTGCGATCGCTTCTCTTGCTAATTTAACTGCGGATTCCGCTTCCCATCCATAAAAGTGACCAACACTCGCAGGATTGCCAAAGGATTCACGAAAATAAGGCAGCATCGCTTCTAACACCCTCTCATCAACGGGTGTTGTCGCATGACAATCAAGATAAATTGGTCTTTGCATGAAAATAGAACATATAAAAGCTTGCGGTACAAACTCTTAGGGACTTGCTATTAATTAAAGTACTTGTGGCTTCGACTCCGCTCAGCCAGTTTTAGCTGCGCGAAGTCGAAGCTAACTTTGGTGGGACATTTTTTATCCGCAAGAGCCTTATTTAACGTCAGTTCGACGAAGGCGGAAAATGGTAAAAATCGCTTAGCGATTTTTACCATTTTCCGCCATTTGCGTGGCGCGAAGCGCCGCACAAATGGCGTTATCGAACTCACGTTTATTTAGAACTAATTATCTCATTGAGTAGATGTGAAGTGAGCAAAGCTAGCACCTCATCTACTCAAAACTCAGTAAATTCGTTAGCACTGCGTAAGTCCTAATAAGTGACAGGAGCTATATGACTGAAATTGCTGCAATATTTGTCCTAATGTCATAACAAGAATGGCGACAGCTATAAGTTAGTTTTGCGTACCTCCTAACTTAGCTAAACGCCCATTTGCGTGACAGCAATTTTGCCAGAAAAGCAGACATCGACATCGGTATTGGAAGCACGATCGCGAAGATTGTAACGACCTGCATAGGTTAAGCGATCGCCATCGACTTTAAACCCCAATGGCAACGGCTGACTCGACTTTTCACAAAATACAATCTCAGGGAGATTATCAAGATCCGCTATCTCTAAATGAGGCAAATTCACATTCCAATAGGACTGCGGTGGAAGTTGAATCTCTAATAATTGCTTAATTACCCTAGCGGAAGTCTCTGCAGCCCAAGTCCAGTCAAACTCTCTACGCCGATCGCGATAATGGGAAATAGCGATCGCAGGAATATTATGAAAAGCTGCCTCGCGTACTGCCGCCACTGTGCCCGACATATAGACATCCACGCCCATATTGCCACCATGATTGATGCCTGATAGCACCAGTTTTACATCGCTATATAAATGTGCGATCGCCACCCTTACACAGTCCGCAGGCGATCCATCAATGGCATAGGTATCTTCGCCCAGTTCGGCTCTTTGCTGAATAGTGATCGGGGCATGGGTCGTAACTTGATGACCACACCCTGAATATTGACGTATTGGTGCAGCGATCGCCCCCTTAGTTCCAAATACTAATTCTGTAGCATTTTGCAAAGACCAAATTCCCTCTGCATCAATGCCATCGTCATTAGTCAAAAGAATAGTCATGAATTTATGAACGTCTATAATTTAGGGGTCTGCGACTTACTAAGGAAGCAAATTTTTTGTGGCGAGGCGAAGCCTTGCCACAAAAAATTTGCTTCCTTAGTCTCCTGATGTCTCTTAGGACTTACGCAATGCTAACGAGTGTAGGGACTTGACGAGAAAAAAGATACCACCGAGTTTGTAAGACTTCGACTTCGCTGAGCGAAGTCGAAGTCTTAGGTACTTTATACATTAAAAAGCTCATCCTCAGGATGAGCTTTTTTTCAACTATGCAGCTTGTTCTTCCAATTGATCCTTATGGAGCCAAATTACAGGGGTTGGTACTTTACTAAACTTGACTTGGACATAATCACCACGAAACTCTAATACTTCGCCCCATGTCTCAAAAATATAGGACGACCAGCGAGTATCATTAGCCGTTGCTTCAATGCTATTTTCGAGCTTTTCACGAATTGCGCGAACAAGTGTGCCTTTCTTTAGTGCCATAGGATTTAATGCAACAAATTATTAAGAAATTAAAACTGCTAGTAGGTATTGTATAGCAATCCGATGTGAGAGATACATGGCACAGTTTAAACCTCTTGCAGGGTTTTGTATTCAAACTCGATCCAAGCAAATTTTTAAAAGCGTTGCAAAGCAACGCTTTTAAAAATTTGCTTGGGCTCTTTGAGTCGAAAACTGCTGCAATAAGCTCTCCCAGTAATTTATAGTTATGCAATCAATTGAAAATTCTCAATATCTCCCAAATTTCTACTAGCTAAGAATAGCTTTAAAGTCTTACTTGATATGGTTTTGAACCTATTCTTGCGCCCTATAGCTACTATAGGCTGGCAGTAAACATCTCAAGGATTTTTTGTTAGGATAGCCCCATGAATTAGGTATAACTGCCATGTGTATCTGCATCAATTGCACCTATGTCGATCGCTGCACAACTTACCACTCCGTCGAAGCTTTACATCTGCAACCCCATTTAACCGATCATCCAGATTTTGAGGCAATTTCTCCAACAATTAACGTTAATATTCGTACAGCATCAACTGAAGATATTCAAATGGAATGGGATGTTGTTGGCTGTGAGAGCTTTGTTGCGGAGATGGGGAAGTGGATAAAATTACGTCCTGGCGAACTTGTTCCCACTTAGGCATTACACAGATTATTGTGCCGTCCGCTATTGCGGGCGGTACAATAATCTGATACTAAGATCTGTGGCTTCATGCTGCCGCTGTTTTTCGATCATTTAGTCATCATGCGTTGTATAACAAGAGGTTTACAACGCCTCAGCAACGAGTTAGGAATTCATGCCCCAAGTTATCAAACCATTTTTGCTAAGTGCTTTATTAGGAATATCCTTTAGCGATTATTTTATTCCCAATTTCAAAAATATTGATCAAAGGGATCGGATTATTGTCACCGCAACAAATACACAACCTGAGCGTAAAACTTCACCGCCAAACTCTTCCCCAAATTTATCTACAGACTCTGCAAAAGATAGAATAGAATATCAGCGATTAATGCAATTATTCGGCGATCGCCAATTATCAAAATCGTCATTTAGCGAAGTCCTCCAAGCTGTTGCTGATCAGTTCATTGGTGCAAGCTATCGCGAAAGATTGTTAGACAAGGGAGATACTGAAAAACTATTTGTCTCATTCACGGAATTTGACTGCGTGCTATTTGTGGAGACAGTTTTAGCTTTCTCACGCAATTTATTAGCCGCAAATCCCTCTTATGAGAAATTCGCCCAAAATATTCAAGAAGTACGTTATGCTGACGGTAAGCTAGATGGCTATTGCAGCCGTTTGCATTACTTCTCTGAATGGATACGTGATAATCAGAAACGAGGTATTGTAAGCGATCGCACTCAGGAACTAGGTGGCATTCCACTTCGCAAGTCCCTGAATTTCATGACTAGTCATTGGCAAAAATATCCGCGCCTCAAGAATAGCGAAGCCAATTATCAATGTATTTTAGCAATGGAAAAGAGAATGGAATTGGAAATGCGATCGCAGCCATTGCGATATATTCCTTCTCATCAAATCCATTCGATTTATCCCTCATTAAAATCTGGCGATATTATTGCTGTGGTGACAGATATCAAAGGCTTAGATACTACTCATACAGGATTAGTTTATCTCACACCCAAAAATACTAGCTTCATCCATGCATCCCCATCAGGACATGTCAAAATTGCTCCTGATTTACAGCGTTATGTCGAGCGTGTCGATCATGCGATCGGTATTATGGTTGCCCGTCCAATTTAATATTAAAAAGGAAAGCGCATAGCGCTTTCCTTTTTAATATTCCGATCGCCTAATTGTTAAGCAAGCCCATTCCTGCCGTTTCCAGAAAGTTGCAACCACCCACTTATGGGCATCTAGCGCATCCGCAACTTTTGGGACTTGCTCGATCAAAATACCACTTAAAATCCCCCAGCCATTCTCATCGACTAGCTGATCGAAATAGGGAACCATATCAACAATGATATCGGCGAGAATGTTGCAGGTAAATCCATTAGCGGGAGCAGGCATATTCCCAATCAAATCTTGAATGCTGCCTTCCTGTACCCAGATCTTTTCCTCAGGAATATTATTCAGTTGACGATTGTGATTAGTTGCCTTGATCGCCAAAATATCATTGTCGATCGCATAGGTTTGGCTTGCACCAATTAACAAAGCGCCAATACTGAGAATCCCTGAACCACATCCGACATCCGCTACGACAATATTATCTTCTGGCTTTGCCCCCCAAAGGCGCATTTCTAGAGCTTCTAAACATAACTGTGTTGTTGCATGAGCACCCGTACCAAAGGCGCTACCGGGGTCAAGCCGTAAAATTTTGCGATCGCTATCTGTCGGTGGATCAATCCAAGCAGGATAAATCACCAACATATCGCCAATTTCCTGTGGACTCCAATGTTGTTTCCAGCTTGATGACCAGTCCTCATCACTAATGACTGTCCACTGTGTAATTGGGGCTTCGTAATTGCAAGCGATCGCATCTTGTTTGAGCAATAGTGCTAGAGCGGCTAGGTCTAAAGCCTGTCTTTTCTCAATAGGGAGATAGCTATTAATGCGAATTTGTCCATCTTTTTTGTGTGTCACCATACCTTGGCAACCAAAACTTTGTAATCGCCAAAAAATTTGTTCTTCTAATGCTTGTTCAGCAAGAACTTGGATTTCCCACCAATTATTGATTGAGGTGATGCTCGAAGGTGACATCTGGCGCTTATGACTAATGTAATGATTTTTCTATGTCTACATATTTAGAGGATCACGATACCCAGCAACAAGCGCCTTTCATCGTAATATTTCAGGATTTAGTCTTGGATATATTCCTGCTGCTGCAATAACGCTAATTCTGCGCGTTGTGCCTCTCGCCCCAAATAGGCTGCATGGTCGAATAGTGTAACAGGACAAGGTTGTGTTTTTTCAAAGATTTCCACACAGAGCTCCTTAGCTGTCCGACCTGTAAACAATTGCACCGCTTGACGATCTACCTTCCCTTTAGCGGGAATAGGTTTGCCTGTTTCAGGATCAACGGCTAAGCCCTGTTCATTAATGAAATTGCTATAGTGTTTCGCACAAATTAAATTTTGCTGGCGGTCAACATAAATTATAAAGTAGCCACTAGGATCAAGAGCTAGCGATCGCTTGGACAGTTCATCGTCAATTTTCTGGATGTCTTTGGTAAGTATATCCGTTTTCACAGTCAGATTCATTCACTTTGAGGCTTGAAAATATTTTGCTTAGATCTCCATGATACGACTTAATATAGCTATTTATAATAGACAACTATCAAATAAAGCCCTCACCCCTACTCCCTTCATCCTTTTGGGATGAGGGGGCTAGGCGTGAGGGTTACAAGTAACATTAGTAAAATGCCCTCATATATCCTTAGCTCATAACTTAAAGAGGCGATCGCCATGCCAGCCAAAGTACTCGACGGACGTTATAAATTAATTAAAAAAATTGGTTCGGGAGGTTTCGGGCGAACCTTCATTGCTAGGGATATGCGTCGTCCTGGCTCACCCCCCTGTGTCGTCAAGCAACTCAAGCCTGCTAGTGATGATCCTACCTTTATTCGTGAAGCGAGGCGGCTATTTAACACCGAAGCCGAAACCCTCGAAAAACTAGGAAAACATGATCAAATTCCACAGTTACTTGCTTATTTTGAGGAAGATAAACAGTTTTTCTTGGTTCAGGAATTTATTGAAGGGCGATCGCTTTATGATGAATTAAAAGCTCCTCTGCCCGAAGTGTCCGACCTCGATCATCAGACCCAAGAACAGATTCTTGAGGAACTACAAAATATTGATGCTCCCCCCAGAGATAAACAGCTTGATGAGGTTGAAGTTCTTAAGATATTAAAAGATGTTCTAGAAGTTTTAGAGTTTGTCCATTCTGAAGGCGTAATTCATCGTGATATTAAGCCAGACAATCTAATTCGCCGCAAGAAAGATCAAAAAATTGTCCTCATTGACTTTGGCGCAGTCAAAGCTATGCAGGATGCTAATACAAAATTGACAGCCGATGAAAAAGGCGAGTCACGCTTCACTGTCACGATTGGGACACCTGGCTATATGCCTAGTGAGCAATGTGCAGGTCGCCCTAACTATAGTAGTGACATCTACGCATTAGGTATGGTGGCGATTAAGGCGCTTACAGGTTATGCTCCCACGGACTTACCCACTGATCCTACTACAGGCGAATTAGTGTGGCGGGACAAAGCAAAGGTGAGCAATGGCTTAGCTATGGTTTTAACAAGAATGGTGCGCTATCACTACAATCAGCGCTATCAGTCAGTGCGTGAAGTCAATCAAGGTATTACTACATTTGCAACAATGACTGAAGTTGAGCGCCAAGCTACTACCAGCAAGATTGTCAGATCCACCATTCTTACTGAATCCAGTCGTCTAGCCCTCTCTAATAATAGTTCCAAGTCTGTTGACGATCGCTCATCAACACGGCGCACCGTAACAGCATCTGCATCATCTAGCTCTAACTCTGGAGTCCTATTTCTATTTGGTGGACTTTTAGCTTTAGTTGCCGTAATCGCCGCATTTGCTTTGCCAGCAATGATGCGGAATAATCAACAATCAGTGATTGTCAATAACTCACCTCCTATCTCTAAGCCAATTCCTACCGAAACGACAAATCCTATTGCTCCTACTACTAACCCAAATCCAGAGGCAGTGAATCAGGTGCTTATGGTGGAGGCAAACAAGGAGTCGTTAGTCGTTCCTAACAAAATATCAGGGAATGCAGTCCATGCATACCAAATTACTGCTAAGGCGGGACAATTGCTAAGTGCGACAGTTACAGGTAATGGAGTGCTACTGAGTATCTTGAATGATCAGGGAGTAGGGATACCCGGTACGATAAATGTGCCAAGCACGGAGTTAGATATCCCCGCAGATGGTACGTATTTGGTTCAGCTACGGGTCATAGCAGGTGCGCCTGAAACTCCTTACCAGTTAAGGATAGCGTTAAAAGATAAGGCGATCGCACAACCAAGCTCTAGTCCCACAACAACATTACCTTCTCCTACTTCTCAATCTCCAACAGCATTACCTTCTCCTACTTCTCAATCTCCAACTCCCAGTACAGCACCTTCTCCCACTCAATCGCCAAACTCAGCGCCTCCTACTCAACCAGCCAAAATTGAAATCAAAATTAGACCGTAGTGCAAGTATCTTGCCATAGCTGTTAGCGCAGCAGGGAAACCGCAAGGGGATTGTCCCCTACCTAAATAATTTCAATTTTGGTTAGGGGCTGGGCTACCGTGCCAGTCCCAATCTTTTTTCAACATCGCAGGAATTCTTTCCACATATATGGCTGCAGTCACTTATGTTCGGACAAAATCAAAACCCAAGAAGAGAGAAAGGCGGCGCTTCGCGCCGCCTTTCTCTCTTCTTGGGTTTTACTAGGCGACAGCTATAGCTGTGTAAGGCAGCGCTTCGCGTTGTCCTAAACTATTTGGGCTTTTCCTAACAAGAATAGCGACAGCTATACACCTATTTCTTATTTCTTAACTTTAATCACAATTGGGGGAGCCTCAGGCTCTGATGAAGTGGGAGTTGCTGATGGAGTAGGAACTGCTGATGGAGCAGGATCTGCTGATGGAGCAGGAACTGGCGAAGCCACAAGATTTGTACTATTAATTGGTGCTGATGGCGGTGTAGTAGTTACTTTAGGTAAAGATAAATCTTTGAGATCAACATTTAACTGATAGGTTGAAACTTCGCTACTGGAGACTCCCTTAACCTGAATTATATATGCACCATCTTGTGGAAGTAGGATATTTGCTGATGGAATGTTATCAGCACCAATTAGTGGTATCCCTCTTGCATCAAGTACAGACATGGATACATTATTGCCCTTAACGGTAGTATTGATTGATTGTCCATTTCTTGCTTGAAATGTATAGGTGTGAATTCCGTTAGCTTGAATTGTATTTGATAAAACAGTTTCTTGATTTGGTGCAAGATTTAAAACTTTGTTAACATTTCCTCCACTAGATTCAGGATTTGGACTAGAAGGAGGCTGTTGTGATGGTTCGGCTAAAGGTACTGTAGCTAAAGGTGCTGTATTAGGAGTCTGAACTATTGTTTCAGACGGGTTAGTTTTATTGGCTAGTTTCTGGCGTAATATAATTGGCAAAATAAAAGCAGAAATTGCTGCGACAACAGTTATCAATACGCCAAATAAAATAAGTGAATTAGGTTTAATAACAGTGGGAGTATTCGATCTATATCGTCGAGATTGCGCGTCATCAGTCATTGGATCTAACTGATATTTAGTGCTAAGCATTCTTGCGGTAATTGCCTTGTTTTCTCGTTCTATCTCCTTGGTAACTTTTACCAGTTCTTGAATAACTTCTTTTGCGGATTGGTAACGCTGGGTATAGTGATAACGAACCATTCGTGTCAAGACATTTGCCAAGCCGTTACTAACTTGAGCCTTGTCTCTCCAAATTAGTTCGCCAGTTTCTGGATCAATGATTAAATCAATAGGGTTATATCCAGTCAGTGCTTTGATTGCAACCATTCCTAAAGCATAAATATCACTGCTAGCAGTTGGTCTACCTGCACATTGCTCACTAGACGTATAACCAGGTGTACCTATTGTCACAGTAAAGTAAGGTTCCCCTTTTTCATCTAACTTTAGTTGAGAGCTAGGGTCTTGCATTTCTTGGAGTGCACCAAGATTGATGAGCATTATTTTCTTGTCTTTTTTACGTCGTATTAAATTGTCAGGCTGAATATCGTAATGAAGCACTCCTTCTGAATGTATAAATTCGAGAACGTTAAGAACATCCATTAGGATCTTAATCACTTCTATTTCTGAAAAACATTTATCGCGCTGTAAGTTGTCAATATTTTGTGAGCTTGGATTACTTTCTCCTAAATCCTGATCGTCTAAGACTAATTGGTTTTGTGATTGATGTTTTGATGAGACTGCTTTTATCTCCTCACCTAGCGATTGACCTTCAATAAATTCCTGTACTACAAAAAATTGATTTTCTTTTTCAAAACTTGATATCAGTTGTGGAATTTGGTCGTGCGTACCTAGTCTTTTTAATTTTTCTACTTGTTTCCCAAAGAAGTATCTGACCTTCTCAATGAACTCAGGTTTGTTACTAGATGGTTTGAAATGTCTGACGACACATTGAGGCAGGCTAGGATTGTTAATGTCTCTAGCGATGAATGTATGTCCAGTTCCTCCATTCCCAATGCTTTGAATTAGTTTATACTGCCCCTCCAGTAATTGCTGTACAGACATAGCGATCGCCTCCTGACAATTTTTATAAACTTAGTAATTACCTAAGTATTTATGCTTAAGTAATTATACTCAAATTGCTATTTTTAGCTTTTTCTATTGTCGGACTGAATATGCCTTCAGTTCAGAACAATTTAATAAACACCTAAGATATATAGATTCGCTATATGCGTCAACTCACTTAGATTATCTCACGCCAAAACCTTGCTGTGAAGGTATCTTAGCATGATAAATATTTTAAGTGTGCTAAAAAATAACTCGCTTGATATGGTAACTCAGGTATCTAAAGTTTTGTTTATATTATTTCGTTTGCACTTTATATACTAATATAATTATATAGCCTTCTTTTTAAACATCATTTAAATACTATTAAAGTAATTAGATTGAAATTATGAAGAAAGGATCAGCTAATATGACTAAAATAAAATCAATAAATATTAATAAAATACTGCTTATGCAATGAAATTCAATTCAGTCTTTACGATCTGTTTAGATACATCTCTGATAACTTTGTGGGGGAGTTATAAGTATCAGAGCTTTGGATATTTGGATGTTTTCTTATAGCGAAGTTATTTTGTGTGTGTATGGGTAAACTACTGTAAGTAGTTTGTTGTAAGTTTTTTGATTTGTTTCATCAGTTGAGATGTCATCTAAAAGTTTGCACATCTTTCAATGCCATCTTGTGTTGGGGAATTCTGCAATTTTATTGAAAGTTAAAAGATATCTATAGGCTAGGGGTAAGTTAATGTATAGGTTGAGGCAGAGGTCAAGGAAATTTAAATACAACTTGCTGAATTGGTTGCGAAAGTACTTCGGTGTTTATTCTTCTTCTCGCAGACGCAAGTACGCAAATGATCGTGGTGTTGCACTTCCACTAGTGATTGGTATTGGCTTACTGATGCTATTGCTCGCCATCACTGTGATAACGCGAGCACAGTCATCTCAGATTAACTCGTCCAATCTCAAGCAAGCGGCTCAAGCTAGTGAAGTTGCCGAGGCAGGCGTAATCCAAATTCAGTCATTGTTCAATCAATTTCGACAATTGCCACGCATTACTCTTGAGAACATCACTGTCTCACCAGTACAGACAACATGGACAAGGGCTGCCAGCATTTTCCCCGCAGCATGTGGCACGACCTCATCAACTTCTACGTTGCTCAATAGCATTCTCAAAAAAAATGGCACAATAACACCTGCTTGGGTGACACTAGACTCAAATCGAAGATTTCGAGTGATTTCCTATGATTACAGTCCTGTGACAACAAGTGGTGTTAGCTCAAATGCTACGGTTGGAGCATTTACTGTCCCTACATCAACTGCTGCTACTTCAGTCGTAGTCACACCAAGCAATTATTTAACGTCTGGGGGATCAGTTTATGGGCAGATTTCTGGTATTCCAGGCACCCTGACTAATACTAGTGGTTCTTACACTTTTAAATCCGCGATCGCCTTATCTAGCAGTGTTTCTATTAGTGCCAATAGTACCTTTTATCCTATTTCCAACACTAATGCCAATAATGATACTGGTATAGGAAATCTCTGGGTAGAAGGACAAGTTCTCTCAGGAACAACTGTAATCGGTACTAGTGGACTCCAAGTTGGTATACCTGTTAATCCTGGAGATATTCAGACCTTCCCCATTCCTGGAACATGGATTGGCTCAACCTTTGACACAATCAGTAACAATCGGTTTGATGCAGACACATTATTAGGATGCAATATTGATCCTGCTGAGGTAAATGTTGTACCACCCCGAACGAAGAAAAAAACTGAAGTCATGCTACCCGAAGCACCGACACCGCCAGCGGGAACGGTTAATTTGGGGAGTATATCAGGGAATGGCACATATACTTTGCCACGTACATCTGGCTACAATCCCGCCACAGGAGCATATGAATATATAGTCAATAGTATTAGTGGCAACGGTAGTGTTTATATTAATCCCAATTACAAAGTAACTCTGTATCTGCAAGGTAGTATTGATAAGCTAACAGATATCGTGTACACCAATCAGCCATCAGCCTATCCATCAGGATATCCCCCATTCAATGTTTCTACGCCCACAACGACGGTTACACTTAGTGCTTTTACAGTTCCAACAAGTGGTGCGAGTGTCACTACGACACCTAGCAATCTTAGCTATTTAGCAGATGGACAGTCTGTCCATGGCATTCTTGGGAGTGGTAATATTCCAGGCAGACTGAGCCGCAGTGGACTTATTTATTCATTTACCCCAAATGCTGCTCCTAGTTCAGCGATCACCGTTAGTGTAAATAGTGTATTTACACCATCAACATCCTTTAAACCGCCAAACTTTAAGATTTATGGCAATGGTCCTGCGGGATCTTCGATTTGTATCAAGGGGAATCGCGATATCTATGCTTTTATTTTGGCTCCTAACTATGCAGTTGGGATGACTGGCACTAGCCAATTTATTGGCGCAGTTTGGGCTTCTGGTTGGGGCATTTATCCTAACGGCAATAATTTTACTTGTAGCTCCAATAATCCTAATGTTGTGATTTATCAAAATGCATCTTGGGATGATATTAGTGGCTTAGCACCAGTCAATCTGCCTCCTATCGTCCAACCAATCCAAACATGGAATAAGAAGGAGGCAACATAAATGAAGACAAATACTAACTTCAAACTTGCCATGTTGTTGTCTCTACCCAATAGGCAACAGCATCAGCAAGGCTTTACTCTCATTGAAGTAATCGTGGCGATGGTGGTCTTATCCATCTTCATCTTGACTGCTTTGAGTGCGGTGATTATAGGGCTTAATTTGAAGCTAAAAGCAAAATTAAATAATGAAGCAACTCTCATAATTGAGCAAGATATTGAAAGAGTCCGTTATGCATCCACTCAGTTTGGGATAGTAACGGTTAGCGGCACTCCTTCCACGACAAGCACTACAAATCCGTTAGCGCTCACAATTCCTGTTAGTCTTGTCAATAACCAAAATTATCTATCCACAGCAACTGCTGGTTCAACGCTCAGGATTGGCAGCCAAACTGGTGCTTATACACTTACTTCTATTCCGAATGAAAATAATACATCCATAGGGGTTACAGCCGATTTAAACAGAATCACTGTACGAGCTACTACACTCGCGTTAGGTCTAACGAGTGGTTCCAGTCCGTCTTCTATCACAGTTGCGGATACTAGTAGAATCAATATTGGCGATCGCATCGTCATTGGTCCAGATTCTTCTGTGACTGGCAGCACAAATGTATTTAGTGTTGTTGTCACCAACAAAACCGCGTCAACGGTTGCGTTTAATCATGTAACTCTCAATGCTTCCTATACTGCTAACAATACACCCGTGACAGTTTTACCTAGAAGCGGCGATGTTATTGCTAATACCCAGATTTGTACTGATGGCTCTATTGCTAGTAGCTTTATTGGCTCTTTGTCAAATGTCTCAAATATCAACTTTAATGGACGCACATACCAAATCACACGCACTGCGACAGTGCCTTCGGCAACTACGGTGAAATTGGATTATGCCGTTAGAGATACAACGGTTTCTGGCTCATCTTTGGCATCCTTAACAGCAGAGGTAATCCCCAGTGTTACATTTCAATGCCCGTAACTCCAAAGGATTTACACTAATTGAACTATTGGTTGTAATGGTAATGATTGGCATTTTGAGCGCGATCGCTGCGCCAACATTTATGGGAATGCTCAATCGCAATCGCGTTAGCAATGCTGCCATCCGTTTAAAATCATCCTTGGTCGAAGCTCAAGCCAATACAACCCGCATCGGTAAGTCCTGTAATTTAACTATTAACTCAGGTATCGGCAGTTCCACTACGCTAATCGATAACTCCACTAATGCTCAATGTTGGAGGACTGGAGCGGACTCTTTTGCCGATACAAATGTAACTTTAAAAATAGTTAATTCTGACAATACAACTCCTACATCATTATCGATTGCCTTTGATTTTCAAGGCAGAGTCACTACAGGAGGTTCTGATAGTAGAGCGATCGTTGTTTCAATGGCAAATACTACATATCAGCGATGTGTGATGCTTTCCTATCCTTTGGGAATAGTTCGTATGGGTACATACGAAACTGTAAATTTAGGTACATACGAGAATGGAACGAGAAATTGCACAATCGATCCCTAAGGTTATTTCGAGAAAATTGTAATATTCGATATCAGCATTGACTGAGCGCAGTCTCAGCCAAATCATGACAAGGAAGATAATATGCTATCAACTAAGCCTTCAGTTACTTTTAGACCCAACAGTATTCTGTACACAAATTTATTTTCAAATTCTGCTCAGAGACAACATGAGGAGAAAGGCTTCACATTGATCGAACTTCTGGTCGGTATGGTTATTACGATGATCGTAGTAGGAATGGCTGGAACTGGATTGGTATTTTTGATGAGTACAAATACGCGATCGGATGGAGAGGTTTCTCAACAAGCTAATCTGCGACGAGCCTCCGATTTTATCGCTGATGAAATAAAAGCAGCTAGTGTCGTGACCACAACCGATCCTATATGGATTACAGGTGGATTTACAACGGGTATAAATCCTGTGGGAACTTCTCCATCAGCAGCGCTATATTTAGAAATTCCGATGCCAGTTGAAAGTGTTACCTCTAGCACAACCCTAACAGTAAAAAATCACGGACTGTTAAAAGGCAATGCGATCAGGTTTTCAGGTACTAGCTTGCCTTCGGGGATGACAAATCAAATTACTTATTATGTAAAGACCACACCTGATGTAAATACTTTTACTGCGGTTACTAGTGCAGGTGTTGATGTCGCTTTTGCGACAACTCCTCAAAATTTTGCAGTACGTCGCTTAGTCGTATATTACACCGCTATACCCAATACAACTCAGTGGAAAGCTCCACAGGCTTTATATCGTGCTACGGGTAATTGCACCGCAAGCAGTAGTACAACATACACATCGGATGCCATAAATTGCCTAGTGATGGTTGACTCATTAGCTGCAACTTCTCCATTTACCGTTGCTATTGTTGACAAGCAAGCTACACTTAATTTCAATGGACAACTATGTACACCCCCTTCAATGGCAAATACTTGTACATCTCCAGCAACAACCTCTGTATCGATGAATGCAATTTCAAGGGCAACTTTAAAGTAATTGTGAATCAATCCTAATTACGAGTAAATTATGTACCAATTTCAAGTTAAATAGATCTAGTGAGATTCGTTAACCTCAGCCGATATTGATTACGTGAAGTTAACAGCTCTATTGAACATGCCTATGAGGCTCAAGGCTATGATAGATCTAGAAATTGTTGATTTAATTAAGTCGGGGGTCAAGAACTGGAATCTTTGGAGACAAAAAAATCCTACTCACTTAATTAAGCTCCAAGATCAAAATTTATCCCATCTTGATTTAAGTGGGATTAATTTTAGTAGTGTTAATCTGATCAGGATAAATCTTAGTCAAACTAATTTAAGTTATGCTGATCTCTCTGGTGCGAATTTGAGTGAAGTCCTTCTTAATAGTACTAATTTGGAGGGTGCAAATCTAAATGGTGCGATACTAACTAGTACAAATCTGGTTAATGTTGCTCAATTACGAGATGCAACATTTCATGGTACAAGTTTACGTTCCTTAGATCTGATGGGAATCAATTTTAAGGGGATAGACTTTAGCAAAGCCAATTTATCTAAAGCAGATTTAAGTTATGCAGATTTATCAGGAGTAAATTTGTATAGAGCTATTCTGAACGGTACAAATTTAACTTATGCAAATTTGTCAAAAGCAAATTTAAATGAATCTGTTCTAAATGCCACAGACTTAAGTTATGCGAATCTGTCAGGTGCAAAAATTGAATTTACATCGGTCAGTCAAGCTAATTTATATCAAGCCGACTTTCATGGGACTAATCTGCAATCACTAAATTTTAAAGATTTAGATTTTAGTAGGCTTGACCTCAGTGGTGCTGATTTACGCGATGTCGATCTTAGTGGTCAAGATTTACAAAATACTAAGTTAGTTGGTGCTAATCTTTCAGGTGCAAATCTCCAAAAAGCAAACCTAAGTAACGCTAATTTAAGCTATGCCAATTTAAATCAAGCTAAGCTAAGTTCAGCGAATTTAACTGGTGCATTATTAACTAGAACTAATCTATGTAAGGCAGTGATGGTTAATGCTAACTTGAGCATGACTGGTTGTATCATGGCAAATTTTTGTGAAGCTATTTTAAATGATGCTATCTTTCGTAAGGCAAACTTGGCAGGGGCAGTGTTAAGTGGAGCGCAATTATTTAGAGTGGATCTTTCTGATTCTTTTTTGGTAGAGACATTTTTGAGTGTCGCCAACTTGACTAAATCAGATTTGAGTGGTGCTGATTTCAGTCGTGCATATTTGCATAAAGCTATTTTAAAAGGTGCGGACTGTACTAAAGCTATATTTCATCATACGGATTTACAGGAAGTCGATTTCAGTGCGGCAATTCTTAAACAAGCTTCTTTCACAATTGCGAATCTATCAAAAGTTAATTTATCCGACGCAGATTTAGAAATGGCAGATTTGTCCTATGCAGATTTGAGTTATACCGATCTCACTTCAGTCAATTTGAAAGATGCTATTTTCGATAATACAAATCTTGAAGGAACTCACTTGCACAGTATGCATGATGAAAGTTTACGGAATTGATTTTACGAGTGCGCCGAGTCAAGTAAAGAAAATTACCTGTGTAGAAGCTTGGCTAGAATTAGATATTTTGCATATTGAGAGGTTTGAGCGCTTTACCAACTTTCCTGCTTGGATGGAATTTTTACAGCGATCGCCATCTTGGATTGCAGGTGTAGATTTTCCCCTTGGTCAACCGCGCAAACTTATAGAAAATCTGCAATGGGGCAAAACTTGGGCAGAATATGTCAAGTTCGTGGGGCAGATGTCTAAGCCAGAATTTGTAGAAACTTTAAATCAATATCGACAAGGTCGTGGCAAAGGCGATCGCGAGCATTTAAGGCAAACTGATCGCGTCGCAGGCGCAATTAGTCCGATGAAGGTCTATGGCGTGCCTGTGGGCAAGATGTTTTTTGAAGGTGCGCCGAGGATGCTCGCAGCAGGTTTTAGTATTTTGCCTTGCCATCCCACTGATGATCCACGTATTGTCATCGAGATTTACCCCGCACTCATGGCAAGAGCGATCATTGGCAAACAAAGTTATAAATCCGATGATAAGCACAAACAAACTAGAGAAATGCAATTATGCCGCCAAGCAATTATGAATTACTTACGATCGCCAGACTTTTCAAAAACCTATGGATTGAGCCTAGATATCAATGATCAACTCACATGGGAATGCGATCGCGATCCATCTGGCGACACATTAGATGCTGTACTCGCTGCAATTCAAACAGCATGGACATCTCGACAGCGAAATTATGGGATTCCTAATACTTGCGATCGCCTTGAGGGATGGATTTGCGGTAAGTTATAGAATTTTGAGAGAACAAGACACTTGGAGATACATTCTTGCAAATCCTACAAACTAGCGATCGCCTGTTTCATCTGTTCTTTGATAAAGGGGACATCCTGCTGCGTTAACTTCCACAAAGTATTCAAGTCAACTTCTAAATAGCCAAACATCAAACTATCGCCAATGCTAGTCAGACTGCGCCAATTAATTTCGGGATATTGATCCATAAAACTAATTGGTAAACGCCTTGACGTTGCCCCGATGATGCTGATTGCCCGTTCTACTGCAAAAATTGTCTTTTGATCGCGACTAAAGTCTAGAAAATCTATCCCCGCTACAAATGACTCAGTTGCTGTAAGTGCCTCTAAGATGTCATGTATTTGAACTTCAAGACGATGGTTGTTATCTATTTCAGCAGGAATACTCACTTCACTGGTTTCCATTAGCTTTTTTCCTTTAAAAAGACTAGTTTAACATTCAGCAGCAAGCCCGAAAATTGACAATATTGCCGATAACAGCGATCGCAGGTGGCGCAAATTCTGCTTCCTGTACCAATCCGACAATGTTACCCAAACAGCCAATTAACTCTGACTGATCGGTGCGCGTCCCCTGTCGAATTAAGGCTACAGGTGTAGAGTCAGGTAAACCAGCTAGGTTTAATTTGGTCACAATTTCCGCCAAATTATGTAGCCCCATATAGACCACAATTGTCTCGGCAGCCTGTGCGATCGCGGTCCATTGTACCTGTGGGCGATATTTCCCTGCGGACTCATGCCCCGTGACAAAAATTACTGACGAACTAAAATCGCGATGGGTGAGGGGAATCCCTGCATAGGCGGGAGCTGCAATCCCTGAGGTAATCCCAGGGACAATCTCCACCTCAATCCCTGCTGCACGCAAATCTGCCAACTCTTCCCCACCACGCCCAAAAATAAACGGATCGCCCCCCTTCAGACGTACGACAATCGCATGACTTTGAGCCTTTTCGATTAATAGCTGCGTGGTTTCCTCCTGCAATAACGAATGATTACCGCGACGCTTACCTGCATGGATTTTTTCAGCGATCGGATTAATCATGGCAAGAATTTCGTCACTGACCAAAGCATCGTATAGCACCACATCACAGGTCTCTAGCAGTGCTTTACCCTTGAGCGTCATCAAACCCGCATCTCCAGGTCCCGCCCCAACTAAATAAACCTTACCCAAAGCAGGTGGCTGGAATTCTTCTACCAAAGACTGATTTGTATTTATATCTGTATCTACCATCGTGAGCATTTTATATATAGCGAGGCAATCTTAAGTAGCTGAGCATAATTAAAAAACAGAATCAAAAGCTGTGGCGCACGCTGAGCGTGCGCCACAGCTTTTTAGGTTTTATATTTAATTGCGCCTAGCTACTTATTTAGCCAATCCTACAGATGTGATTCTCAAGAATGCTGAATATCTAAGCCAAATATTGCAAGGCGATCTCATCACCATTTTCCTCATGTATTCTAATTGTATTAGGTTGAGACGCAGCCATCTTGTCAAGCCAGATCAAGGAGAAGAAACTATTTCAGGGATCCTGATGGAACTTCTGATCAATCTCGTCATGGAATATTTATATGCTTAAAGCTCTTCTTGAAATGTAACGAGTACAACGAATCAAAATGAGGCAGGCGTGAATCTTACCGACTTTACTAAAGCAAATCTTACCAAATCTAGCCTAGAAGGAATCAACCTCAAGGGGGCAGATCTTAAGCGCGTGAATCTCAGCAATGCCAAACTTGCAGATGCGATGCTTTCCAAAGCGAATCTGACAGGCGCATTTCTGCATGGAGCCGATCTCAATCACGCGAATCTGATTGAAGCGAATCTGACCGAAGCAAATCTGACTTCGGCATTGTTAATCAAGGCGGATCTACAACGAGCTTGCCTCAATGATGCATACTTAGTTGCAGCAAATCTTAATGGTGCAAATCTCACTAGCGCCTCTTTAGTGAATACTGATCTCAGTCTTGCCACCTTAACAGGAGCCTGTCTCAATGGCGCAAATTTGAGTCAAGCGAAACTGAATGGCGCATTTTTTATCGAAGCGAATCTATTGGGAGCCGATCTCAGCAGTTCTGACTTTACGGGCGCATTGATGATTAAGGCAAATCTCAGTGGCGCAAATCTCAGCCAAGCTTGCTTGATGAATGTTGATCTCACTGAAGCCAATCTCACAGGTGCAGAGTTACATGACGTTGATCTATGTGGCGCAATTCTCAACGAGGCTAACCTCAATGCGGTCGATCTTGTCCATGCGAATTTGAGTGGCGGATCGCTTAGTCGCGCTAACTTAGGTTGGGCAAATTTGCAAGGTACAAACCTAGAAAAAGCCAATCTCGTTGGTTCTGATCTAAGCTGGGCAAATTTGAATGAGGCAAATCTGGTTGATGCTGACTTGAGTTGGACAAATCTCACAGGTGCATTTTTGATGAAAGCTAACCTCAGTGGCGCAAATCTCAATGGGGTCAATCTGTCTAATGCCAACCTCAGTGGGGCTAATTTGAGTGGTGCTAATTTAATGGGGGCGAGCTTAAGCGGTGCGGATCTGAGTAATGTCGATCTACGAGGTGCTTATTTAATTCGTACCAATTTACATAATGCAATCTTAAATGAAGCAAATCTAACTGGTGCAAACCTTGATGAAGCTGTTCTCAACGGAGCTAGTTTAAATCGCGCTAACCTCAATCGCGCTAATCTCACGAGAGCTAGCTTGACAGGGGCAAATCTCAAAGGAGCATTTATGCTGTGGACAAATTTGAAAGGAGCTTTCATGCTGTGGACAAATTTAGACGGAGCAAATATGACTGGGGCGATTTTACCGACGGATAAGTAACATGAAAGCTAGAGAACTAGTCGATCGCTATAACAAGGGTTTTCGAGATTTTAGCGAAATAGATCTTAGTGGTGAAAATCTCAGTGGTGCAGGTTTAACTGCGATCGATCTAAATAATGCAGATCTGAGTGACACAAACCTATCGGCAAGCACTTTAAATGAAGCTAATTTGTATGGCGCAAAATTGCATACAGCAGTTTTATATCGAGCAAGTTTAAGTGATGCAAATCTCTGTGAGGCGGATCTAAATGGTGCTAGTCTGATTAAGGCTGATTTGCATGGCGCTAGCTTGGAAAGGACAAATCTAAAAGATGCTGATCTAACTGGTGCTAATCTCAATGCTGCAAGTTTAGTAAATTCTGACTTGACGGGAGCAAATTTAAGTTGTGTGTCTCTTGTTGGAGCCAACTTAGAAGGGGCAAATCTCATGGGAGCATTTTTGAAAGGAGCAAACTTAGATGGGGCAAAATTAAACGGAGCGAATCTTCAAGGCGCTAATCTAAGTGGAGCAAGTTTTAGTGAAACAAATCTTAGTCATGCAAATCTTTCTGCATCTGATCTTTCCCATGCAAATTTGTATGCAGCTAATCTCAGTGATGCTTTGTTATCAAAAGCGGATCTGAGTGGAGCAAATCTAAGTGGCGCGAATCTTAATGATGCTAATCTTCAGGATGCTGATCTTAATGGGGCATTTCTGATCGATACTCAGTTAGGTAGGGCAAATCTTGAAGGCACAAACCTTAGTAAATCTAATTGCTATAAAGCTAATTTTAAAGGTGCATTTTTACTAAGAACTAATCTCAATGGCACTAACTTAAATTGCACAGATTTTGCTAATGCGTCTCTGCAAGCCATTGAAGATGATGTTGATCATCGTCCCGAATATGCAGCAGACTAAGCAAATTATATAAAGTTATTTAAGTTACGCCATTTGCCGTAGAAACCGCAAAGGTATGTAGATACGTCTGCATAGTAGAGAGCAAACTATCAAAAGCGATCGCTCATAAGAATGCTCAGCAAATTAACGATTAGGAATGAAACATGAACGCAGTAAAAAATACCCAGCAAGAAGTGCCAAAATACAAACGCATTTTATTAAAACTCAGTGGCGAAGCGCTGATGGGCGATCGCAGTTTTGGGATTGATCCTGAGGTTGTGCAAGACATTGCTCTACAGGTTGCAGAAATTGTCCGCGATGGCATCGAGGTGGCGATCGTTGTCGGTGGTGGTAATATCTTTCGGGGTATTAATGGGGCGGATAAGGGTATGGATCGAGCCACGGCTGACTATATTGGCATGATCGCCACTGTAATGAATGCCCTAACCTTACAGGATGCCTTTGAACATTTAGATGAACCGATTCCCACTAGAGTAATGTCCGCGATCGCTATGCAAGAGATCGCCGAGCCCTATATTCGCCGCCGCGCCATTCGCCACCTTGAAAACCATCGGGTGGTTATTTTTGGCGCAGGCTCAGGTAATCCCTATTTCACCACAGACACAACCGCCGCTTTACGTGGGGCTGAAATTAATGCTGATGTCATTTTAAAAGCAACCAAGGTTGATGGGATTTATGACAGCGACCCCAAGAAAAATCCTGATGCAAAACGTTTTCAGTCCGTTAGTTTTGACCATGCTCTCATAAATGATTTGCGTGTCATGGATGCTACAGCCTTTGCCCTATGTAAGGAAAATGGTATTCCAATTATTGTGTTTGATCTAGGTGTAGTAGGTAACATTCGTCGCGTCGTCATGGGAGAATCGATTGGTACTTATGTTGGAGGTTCCTGTGAAATTAACTGATGTTGAGGCGCGAATGCAGAAAGCTGTAGAAGCGACCCAGCACAATTTCAATACTGTGCGAACGGGGCGTGCTAATGCTTCGCTGTTAGATCGAATTATGGTGGAATATTACGGTGCAGAAACACATCTTAAGGCTTTAGCAAATATTTCTTCGCCTGATGCAAGCACCTTACAAATTCAGCCATTTGATCGTTCTACCATGCGGGCGATTGAAAAGGCAATTTCTGAGTCTGATATTGGTCTAACCCCAAACAATGATGGCACAAGTATTCGCCTAAATATTCCGCCTTTAACTACCGATCGCCGTAAGGAGTTGGTAAAGATGGTTGCCAAACTTGCCGAGGAAGGCAAAGTTGCGATTCGGAATGTGCGCCGTGATGCGATCGACTCAATTCGCAAGCTAGAAAAGGCAAAAGAAATTTCTGAAGATGATTCCAAAAGCCAACAAGAGCAAGTGGATAAGTTAACAGAAAAGTTTGTTAAGACTATCGATAAAGTAACTGCTGAAAAAGAAAAAGAAATTACCACAATCTAAAAATTAAAGGCGACGCATTGCGTCGCCTTTAATTTTTAGATTGCATTCAAAATGCTTACTTTGCAAGATCTTGGAAAATTGATCTTGGCGCAAAATGCAAAAAGACGGGGTGCGCGCTGCGCGCATCCCGTCTTTTTGATCTAGTTGTTTGTTTTGAATAACTTGCAGATATGCTTCGACTTCGCTCAGTCCTCAGTGTAAGCTAGCTGAGCGAAGTCGAAACTGTAGTTTTTATTTGAATTATTTAACGTCAGTTCGACGAGGGCGGAAAATGGTAAAAATTGCTAAGCAATTTTTACCATTTTCCGCCATTTGCGCGGCGCTTCGCGCCGCGCAAATGGCGTTATCGAATTCACGTTATTTATATAGCTGTGGTCACTTATGTTAGGACAAAACCAAAACCTAAGAGGAGAAAGGCAACGCGAAGAGCCGCCTTTCTCCTCTTAGGTTTTATGTCCTGATATACTTGGCGACAGCTATAAAATTAGGCTTGTCTGGCTCAGTTGCCTCAACATCAATGTCGATCCGCAGTGCCATGCAGACTGTGTTAATTGGGTGGATTTCGGCGGCGGCAGCTTTGGTTATTGCACAAGCGATCGCATACAGCGTTTTGCGCTGACTTGAAACCCAGAGAAATTTTTGAAAGCTCGGCGAAGCCGAGCTTTCAAAAATTTCTCTGTACTACTTCAACCTTCAATAGGCTGTAATTAACAATGGACATGAATCTATGGAAACTGTCTTTCTATTCCTAGATATTGATGGCGTAGTGAATACAAGTGTTAATGCTGAGTCGCAATTTCTTGGGACATATCAAGGTAGAGATTTGCGGGGTTCCCCATCGCCCTATGTGCAACCTTTTCTCCATGCTGTAGATCGAGCAGAACATATCAAGCCATTTTGGATGTCATCAGGTTGGCGAGAGCATTCCAATATTTGGAATCGATGGGCTGGAATTGCACCTTGGGCTGTGGGCTATCCCATTGATTTCGCGAAGGCAAGATATGTGATGGGACGCTATGGCAAACAGCTTAGTCTTGATGAAATCGATGATAGCAAGACTATCGCTGTTCTCTATCATTCTGGCAATACTTCAAAAATCGTCTGGATTGAAGATGGCTTTTCTCAATCTGCTATGACTTGGGCAAAACTAGATCCTAGAGTCACTTTAATTAATACAATCCATCCTGAAGATCCTTCTCTATTAGGGATTCAAAATTGGAATATTGGCTTAATATCAGAGGTTCTAAATATTAGTTAAATGATTAATTTAAGTGTGATCGCTAACAGAGACTTATCGCTTATCAGACGTTATTTTTTAGATAATTACTTAAGAATGTCATTTAATTTGTCATTTCTTCTGCGGTAAATGAAGCGGCAAGTACAGATAATCCATACAGTCTTTCGCCAATCGAAAAGTCTTGATGCATGAGTACTATCCCTGCATGAGCTTGATTTTTAGCTAAAGTCTGCTTGTGGAGTTTGCTAAAGTCGCGAATGTTATAGGTACAAATAACTCGAATGCTATTAGTAATGAGCGATTCATGCTGTCTTCATCTAGATAGAAGCGAATGGAAGTCATTATGCAATTACCTTTGTCGCAAGATGTTCGGCATATAAGCGATCATAATCTTCCCGATCGCGTCGTAATGCTTGCTCGATTTCTTCACGGTTTGCATGATAGTAAGTGAGTGCAGCATAGACCTGCGCCATACTGAGATATCCCCAGTTTTCAGCTATTTCTTCGGGGGGTAAACCTTGTTTCCACAATGTCGCAATGCGTCCAACTGTAATGCGCGTACCTGCGATGCGAGGACGATCGCCACAAATGTCAGGGGAGCGAACGATGAATGCGCCAATATCAATAATGGTTGCTGTCATATCCTTTAGCCTTTTTGTTATCTTTATGATAAGTCAATGCTTGTCATGTGAGTAGAGATCGCTACTCAATAAAAGAAATCGCTCACTTAAATTTATCATTACGAATTAGCAAGCCGATCGCCTTTTATCATCATTAAGCGCGATCGCTAACAGAGCATAGCGCAAACATTATCTGCTAACTAACTTTTGAAAGCGAGCATCATCTCTAATTCCATCAAATTCTGGATCTTTGTTTGCCCGTTTTGTCGTCTCTTCAGGTTCTTGAGAAATTGCTAAAGATAGATATTTTATAGAGTCGTCAATATTTTTTTGCAGGGCATAGCAGCAAGCTTTGCCATAGAGAGCATTAACATGGTTAGGACTAGTTTGTAAGATGCCATCACAAGCTTCAATGCCTTCTACATATCATCCCATCCATCCAAGCAAACAAAACACCACGATTAATTTGGGATTGCAAATCATCAGGTTCTAATTCTATAGCTCGATTAAAGTCTGCTAGAGCTTTGTCATATTGTCCGAGTCTTGTTAAAGAAATACATCGACCTTGAAAAGCTTGGTGGTAGTCAGGTTTGATTTGCATTGCCTTGTCAAAGGACGAGATCGCTTCTTCGCATCTTCCTAAATTGCCTAGCGCATTGCCTCGGTTGTAACATGCTTCATGTTTGTCAGGTTTGATTTGCATTGCCTTGTCATGGGATGCGATCGCTTCTTCGTCTTTGCCTAAAATAGCGATCGCGCCACCATGCAACAACAAATGCGTAAATGCCTCGAATATATCGATAAGCTTTCTTAAAAATTGATACAATATCAATATTTGCGTGACAAATTCACGTATTTTTGCCTTTTGAGTAAAAAATTATGCTTTTAGACTTCACAGTTGAGAACTTTCGTTCGATTAAGGGTGCGGAAACTCTTAGTGCTGTTGCTGCGAGTAAGAGCAAGTCTAAACCCAGTAATAGCGAAAGCCGTCGTCGAGTTAAGTCTGATGATGAGATTGCTCAACCTTTTCATGTTGAGGGTTGGGATATTGATGTTTTGCCAGTAATCGCCATCTTTGGCGCTAACGCTTCAGGTAAAAGTAATGTATTGAAAGCTCTTAATTATCTACTGAGTTTTATGTTTGCTGGTGATTATGATCGAGGCTTAGATCTAATTCCTTTTAAACTAGACAGACAAAGTAGAGAAGGAACAAGCTACTTTAGCATTCGTACAGTTTTTAATGGAACAATATACACATACTCGCTTATTCTAGATAATACTCGAATAATTTCAGAAAAACTTATACATTCACTTGTAACCACAAAACGAGAGCGGCTTTTATACGAACGTATTTGGAACAAAGAAATTCAAAAATTTAATTGGAAAATAGGCTCAGATTTCTCAGGAGCACACAATCAACTTAGAGATAGTTTACAAGAGCGTGAACCTTTTTTTAGTCTGCTTGTTAGACTTGATATTAAGGTAATTAAACCATTAACTGAATGGCTAATACAGAACGTTATTCATTTTAATTGGGGTGCGGATAAATTCGAGGGTAAATCTCTTAACTTAATAACGGAAATGCAGCCCTTCTTTCCTGTAATGTCTAGAATGCTAGAAAATACTAAAAAACTTTTATGTAAGTTTGACACAGGTATATATGATATTGCGATAAAAAAAAATGAAGCTGATTCTCATCCTCAAATATATGCTTTACATAAAATGGATGATGGAGAAATTATTTCATGGAAATTCGATGAGGAATCTACAGGAACTCAACATTTATTTGGGTTAGCTTATAGCACTCAACTTGTATTTCAAAGTAGTGGAATATTAAGATCAGATGAACTAGGATCTAACATTCACCCAAATATAATCCGTGAGATTATAAAACTCTTTCAAAATCCTAAAACCAATCCTAATCGCACTCAACTAATTTTTACTAGTCACGATAATACTTTACAGAGAAATAATTTATTACGGCGGGATCAGATTTGGTTTACGCAGAAGCGTCCTGACCAAAGCACAGAGCTATATTCACTCAGTGATTTTAAAGTTCGCAATGATTTAGCGATTGACAAAGCATATTTAGATGGAAGATTTGGGGCAGTTCCATTTATTTCTGATGAAGATGATTTTATGCCCGTAGGTAAAGACAATGGCTAAACCTTCTTTCAAAAGAAATGCTCCTAAAAAAGACATTGCCAAAAAGATTTTGATTGCTTGTGAAGGTAAATATACAGAACCCGAATATTTCAAAGCCATTCGTCAAGATTTACGCTTAGCGACTGTCAAAATCATCATTCTTCCCCATGATGGAACCGATCCGCTTAGTGTGGTAAACAAAGTCTTAGAGGAGAAACAAGATCGAAAACGCGATAGAACTTGGCTAGAGGAAGATTCGGCATGGGCTGTCTTTGATGGTGACGAGCATATTAAGAGAGATCCTCATAATTGGCATCAGGCTATTCAAAAAGCGAAAAAGGAAAACATCCAGCTTGCGATTACCAATCCCAGCATTGAGCTTTGGTATCTCATCCATTTTCAAGATCATTCAGCTAGCATTTCGCAAGATAAAGCGAGAGAACGCTTAAATAAGCACATTCCCAATTACGATAAAGCTCGTTGCTATTATCAGGAAAAGCTCAAGGGGGTAACTCAAGAGGCGATCGCTAGAGCAACCAAACTTGATGAATTATCAAAGCGAAACAATCTACCTGAATACTCAAATCCTTGCTGTAGCGGTATATCCAAATTAGTCGAGATGCTTTTGAAATTAGGCGATCGCTAGTAAACGTATAGTGAGACACAATCCCCTTAGCTATATAATGTCCTACGTTGACGGAGATAATCAATAGTTATTGGCTCCAGCGTATTTTAGATTTTCAACATGACCATTTTTGAAGTTTCCGTTCCTGCAACTACTGCCAATATTGGCCCAGGATTTGATTGCCTTGGTGCAGCACTAACACTCTATAACAATTTTGAATTTTCCCTCGCCGATCGCTTAACGATTACCGCATCGGGTGAAGGTGCAGACAAGGTGGAACGGGACGAAACAAACTTGGTATATCAGGCGATCGCTAAATTTTATCAGCACATTGATCGCCCAATTCCGCCGATCGCATTTCATACAGATACTAAGATTCCCCTATCGCGTGGGTTAGGCAGTTCCGCAACTGCGATTGTAGGCGGTGTTGTCGGCGCGAACTTGTTAGCAGGATCACCGCTAGATCGTTTGGAATTGTTGGATTTAGCGATCGCAATGGAAGGACATCCCGATAATGTTGCGCCTGCAATGTTGGGCGGTTGTCAGTTGATGGCATCCAATCAAGCGGGTGGTTGGGAATATTGCGATTTGGCTTGGCATGAAAGTATTGGACTAGTTGTGGCAATTCCTGACTTTGAGCTATCGACAGCTAAGGCAAGGGAAGTATTGCCTAAGCAATTTTCGATGCATGATGCGGTCTTTAATGCCTCTCACTTGGCACTACTAAGTCATGGGATTCAGACAGGGAATGTGAGTTGGGTGAAGGCAGGCTTGCAGGATCGACTGCATCAAAACTATCGCCAAAGTTTGATAAAAGGCATGGCAGAGGTTCAAGCTGCCGCGATCGCTGCTGGAGCCTATGGCTTGGTAATTAGTGGTGCGGGCCCCACCCTACTTTCTTTAGCGCCAATGGGTACAATAGAGGCAGTCGCCCAAGCAATGAGTCAGGCATGGCAAGCAATCGGTGTTCATGCTGTGACAAAATGTTTAGCGATCGCCAAAGATGGTACAACATTCAAAACTCGTTAAACTTTTTTGTGCTGAGCGCAAAAAAGTTTAAGAACAATCTAGGAAACTTATGTCTAAATTTCAATTTTTACTAATCTCGGCGCTAATTTCCTCGGTAGTCCTGTTATTTGTGGGCAGTCGTGATGGCAATCCCTTTGATACAGTATTTCCGATTGGAGTTGTCATTGGTTTAGCGATCGTGGCTCAAAAATATTTATCAGAAAAAGTCTGGAATCGCTTTGCCCGTTGGGTGAACGAAACCACAGGACGCAAACTTTTCTATGTGCGATCGCCTCGTCCTAAAGTCGTCCAAGAGCGCAAACTATTGCCTCCCTCTAAGTTAAATCGCCTGAAATAAATTACCCGCAATCCCCCCAAATAAATAATAGAATTCTCACACCATGACCTACGCATCATTAAACAAACCTTTGCGAGTTGGCATCGTTGGTTCGGGCTTTGTTGCCAAGCTCCGCGCCGAAATTTTGAGCCAAGATGCAAGGATTAAGCTAGTAGCGATCGCTGGTACTCCCGAAAAAGCACAGGCGATCGCCCAAGAGTTTAATATTCCCAAGGTGCATCAATATTGGTCAGAGTTGGTGGTGCGTCCTGATGTGGATTTGGTGCTGGTATGTAATGTCAATCGCGATCATGGAGCCGTAGTTGGTCAAGCTCTGCGATCGGGTAAACATGTGATTGTGGAATATCCGCTTTCCTTCCAATTATCTGAAGCAGAGGAATTAGTAAATCTTGCTAAGCAGAATAATCTATTGCTGCATGTTGAGCATATTGAGCTACTAGGCGGCGTACATCAATTGGTAATGGAACATTTAGCAAAAGTAGGAACTCCATTCTATGCGCGATATTCCACCAAAAGTCCACAGCGTCCTGTACCTGACAAATGGACATATAAGCCAGATCTGTTTGGCTTCCCTCTAACGGCAGCAGTTTCTCGCCTCAATCGCATTATTGTTCTGTTTGGGAAAGTCAAATCTGTTTCCTGTCAATTGCGCTATAGTGGCGACAACTTACCACGACAATTCACTTCCTGTGTGTGCAATGCTCAGCTTCAGTTTGAGAATGGAGTAATTGCGGATATTAGCTATAGCAAGGGTGAAAACTTCTGGCAATCAGAGCGAATTATGGAATTGCAGGGAAGTCAAGGCGCTTTAATTTTTTCTGCTGATAAAGGTAAGCTGATTACCGCCGATGGTGAAATGGAACTGGATGCGGGGACAACGAGAGGATTATTTAAGAAGGATACGGAAAATGTCCTTTCTCACTTGTTTACAGGGACTCCACTTTATACCAATCACGAAAGTATTTTGCATTCCCTAGCCGTGGCAAATGCGGCGGAGAAGTCAGTAGAAACTAATCAAATTGTAATGCTCTAAGTGACTCAATATAGTCATAAAACAAGCCTGAATTTCTGTTTCGCAAGCAATGCTTGCGAAACAGAAATTCAGGCTTTAGGTTTAACTATTTACTGATGTTATAGATAATTCAAATAAAAACTACAGCTTCGACTTCGCTCAGATAGCTTACACCGAGGGCTGAGCGGAGTCGAAGCCACCTCTGCAAATTATTTAAAATAACTATATAGCTGTCGCCATTCTTGTGAGGACATAAAACCCAAATAGTATAAGGCGGCACGAAGTGCCGCCTTATACTATTTGGGTTTTGATTTGTCCTGATACAGGTGACTATAGTTGTATAGCTGCCGTCACCTATGTTAGAAAAAAATCAAACCCCAAGAAGAGCAAGGCGGCGCGAAGCGCCGCCTTGCTCTTCTTGGGGTTGACAGCAGACAACCACAATGGGCAAGCCTCCGTGCCAGCACCGATTCTTCAACTAGTATGTAGTTATCTATAACTTCATCGCGCCGAGAGATTGCATCATCGCGATCGCTTCATTGGTTAATCCCTTAACACCAGTGAGATCCATGCCTTCGTATATGCCTTCTGCTTTAAAAGTACTGAGACATTTACCATTATGCACATCCCAGATTTTGGCGGTTTCATCGGCACTGCCACTGACGATATAGCGGCTATCTTGACTGAATTGAACAGATAGAACTTGATCTTGATGACCATGCAGAGAGTGAACTAATTCATCAGTTTTGAGGTTCCATAGATGGATGAGCCGATCTTGATCGCCTGCGACTAACCATTTGCCATCAGTACTAATATCAATACTGCGAATCCATTTCGATCTGGCGCTGTAGGTTTTGATTAATTCTCTAGTCTCCAAACTCCAGATTGTAATCCTATTTGCAGAGGCGATCGCTAATAGTTCGCCATTGGGATGAAAGACAACACCCCAAACCCAAGTTTCAAATTGGCTAAAAGTGTGAACACATTCACCTGTATAGACATTCCAGAGCTTAACAGTGGCATCTTGTCCAGCACTCGCCAACCAAAGACCGTCATTGCTAAAACTAATGGAGCGAATCCAGTCTTGATGTCCTTCTAAAATTCGTAATAACTTTCCTTCTGGAACTTCCCACAAATGAATAGCATAGTCACTGCTGCTACTGGCAAGGATGGCATCGGTGGGACTGAACTGCACAGATAAAACCTGACTCTTGTGACCTTGAAGGATTTTTAGCTGTTTGCCAGTGCTGGCTTGCCAGAGGCGCACCGTAGTATCACCGCTCCCCGTTGCCACCAAGTCGCGTTGGCTATCCAAGACTACGGCTAAAATCCAAGTGGTATGACCGCCAATGGTTTGCACGCATTTACCCGTAGCAACATCCCAAAGTCGTAGGGTCTGATCACCCCCAGCACAGGCGATCGTCTTCCTGTCATGGCTAAACTTAGCGCCCCAAATCCAATTGCTATAACCCATCCAAGTTCGCAAAACCAATCCTGATCGCCAGTCCCAGAGACGGATCGTATAATCGCTACAACCCGATAGCATTGTTCTCCCATCGGGGCTAAACTGCACAGCCCGCACCCAATTGGCATGGGCTTTGAGGGTTTTGCATAGCGTTCCTGTGGCGGTATCCCAAAGCCGAATCGTCATATCACTGCTGGCTGTGGCTAACATTTCGCCATCGGGACTAAATTGCACAAATAGAAGATGGGCTGTATGTCCTTTGAGGGTATGTAGAAGTTTGATGGAAGTATTTTGAGAAGACTTTTGAGATCTTTTTTGAGAGAAGTTACGGGACAATTGCCATATTTTCACCGTATTGTCGGCGCTACCACTGGCAAAGATTTCCCCATTGGGATGGAAATGCACAGCAAAGACCTGATCGCTATGTCCAGCATGGGTTTCTTGGGTAATAGTTTGGAGTAAAATCGGGGCTTCATGCCCTTGAGGATCTAACTGCCAAATTCGCACAGTGCGATCGCTACTACCACTAATTAACAAATCTCCTGCATAGTTCCAACATACGCTCTGCACCTGATCGGTATGCCCAGTGAGAATATGCAAGCATTCGGCTTTCTGCACATCCCATAGCCGTAGAGTTTGATCGCCGCAGGCTGAAGCAAGGATGGGTTGCTGTGGATGGAAGGCGATCGCGTGGATTTGGTCAGTATGTCCAGATAAGGTTTGCAAGGCTCTACCAGTGGCAACCTCAAAAAAAGCAACTAGATGTTCGCCTGTGCCGATCGCCAAGGTTTGACCATCAGGAGCAAAAGCCACTGTCCGAATCCAACTCAGCGAACCACGCACTGCCCATAGCAATTGTCCATCGCTGATCCGCCATAGGCGCACATAGCCGCTTAACTCTCCTGTTGCGAACAATTTGCCATCGGGACTATAGGCAACGGCAAAGACTGCGCCAAAGGTTTCCGTTAGCTGGGTGTGGTGGAATTCGGCATAGGCGAAGCTGGTTTTGGGCATCGGTACATTTGGGGCGTAGGCGTGCCAAATCGCTAACCCTGCAAAATTACAACCTGTGAGATCTTGCTTGAGATGACAGAGCAGATTAATGAGATTACCTGCGGCATAGCTGGGCGTGGGTTGATGATCTGGGGTGAGATTTTGAGGGCGAATTTGATTGAGAATGGATTTTAAGTGCTGCGCGATCGCTGGATAGGAACCTAATCTCGCTTGCAGTTGGCGGACAATTGGCTCCACAATCAGATGGCTCTGACTATGGCGAATATGCTCTTTGACGGTGGTTTTGAGAAAGGCGTAATGATGCAGAAGTCCTAGAGGATGGCGCTCTAATAATTCTGTACTTGCCTGTTCGGTAAAGCGCTCAACAACATATTCCATGAGCATTGGTTGCTGCGTGTAAATTCCCAAGCTATTCTCAAAGCTTTTTTCGATAAGATTCCGCCAATACAAACTAGCGATCGCTTCTAATACTTTGGCACGCGCAACATTGGGCAGTAAATCTGTGCAGAGAGTTTCCACATCTGTCCATTCGCGATTAATCGCTAACCAAAACATGATCGCTTGTTCTAGTTCCGAAAGCCTTGTAAATTGTTGATCTAAGAGGCGACGAATGCCACTAAATAGAATTGCATCTTCTTTGAGAAAGAGCGCAATCTCGCCATCAAATAAATCGCGGATTGTCGCGGCAATAATTTTGATTGCTAAAGGACTATTCCCATAGCGATCGCCCAGGATTTTCGCCTGTTCGGAAGTTCCCTTAATCCCCTTAGATTGCAACAATCCCAAACTTGCCTGATCCGATCCCTGAATTGCTAAGGAACAAACGGGCAAATCTTCTCCTTCCAAAACATTAAATTCGTTAGCTTTCTCGCGACTGGTGATGATCAAACTACTACGATGCGAAGTCTCACCGATTAACCGCAACAGTTCTCCATAAGCCTCATAGCCTTGACGATAGAAGCCAACGATTCCCCGATCCAAAATTGTCTCAAAGTTATCTAGCACCAAAAGACAGCGTTCCTTTTGGAGGTACTGGAGCAACTTCTGTAAATTGGGCTGAATTTCCTGCTGTGCCGACAAAATTCCTAGCCAATCCCCTAAGATCGTCTCGAAACTAGGGGCATTCCGTAGCGATCGCCAAATGATGTAACGAAATGGCTCAGAGGCATTTTGCTGTTGTTGGATCACTTCATGTAAGAGCTTGGTCACAAGGGAGGTTTTGCCCATGCCTCCCATTCCGAAAATACCAATCAAGCGTTTTGCAGGTTCCCGACTCTCTTGAGTTTGAGCATCTTGATCTAAATGCAACCATTGCATTAATTGATTTAGTTCTTGCTGCCTGCCGTAGAACATTGACACATCTGGAGATTCGCCAAAGTCGATTTGCAGTAGTATTTCTGGGCGCAGTTCTGGTTGCAGTTCTGATTCCTGCTCAGGCAAAAAATCGGCTGTTGCTGAAGTCCCCGTTAGCTCAGTTTGATCAGGCTGTTGGTAATCATCTCTCTCTAAAAGTAAGCCAAACCCATGAAAAAATGCCTCAATCGTAGGCTTATCTACGGGGACTTTTGCCTCCAATACCTTGGTAATAGTTTTGATCGATAACCCCGTGTGATCGCTAATTTGTTCAAGGGTAAAGCGATCGGCAAAATTTTCCGCGATTTCCTTTTCCCGCCTTGCTTGCTGCAATCTAATTTGACCATGCGGAGTTAAGATGACACCCCTTTTCCGCAAATTACGCTTTTCTGGCATTAGTTACTGCTGCTTAGTTATCGGTTTGACATAGCCAATAGTGCTGTGCTTTGCACAGCACTATTGGCACAAAATAACATTAACTTACTGCTTAAGTTACCACTTTTATCTCTTAAGTTACCTTATCTTCCCTAGCCTTATTTAGCGATCGCCGCAATACTAAAAACGTGAGGAGTTAACAAACTCAAATTAGACCCGAATTAAACCCAACTTGTAAAACCACATTAATTACTACAGGAGTAAATCACCATGATTCATCATCTATCCATTGCTGTCTCGAATCCTTTTCGTGTTGCCAAAGTAATTGCCGAGTTGATGAATGGACAGTTTTTTGAATTTCCCATCTGTGAAGGCGCATACATTGTGATCGCTGATGATGCCTATGGCTCAGGTGTCGAACTTTTACCCAAAAAGGCTGTCTGGTTTGCAGGTTTGGCTGAAGGTGAAGTCAAAGAGACAGAACAATCACCAGCATTACATTCTGTCCATGCCGCCATTTCTGTCCCCATTAGTCGCGAAAGGATTGAAGAGATTGGAATTCGTGAAGGTTGGTTGGTCAGATTTTGCGATCGCGGTCCTTTTCAGTTGATGGAGTTTTGGGTGGAAAACAATCTGATGCTCGAGCTGATTACAGAAGAGATGCAATCAAACTATTTGCATTTTATGCGCTCTAGCACTTACGCCGCCTTCCTCAACGAAATTAAAGCTACTGCTTAATATTAGGATTTTCCATGATTACCCAATTTCTCAATCACAACGTGGCGATCGCGATCGCCGCGATCGCTAGCATTAATGCTACATCCCTAGTCACCCAGACTAAACCTGTTGAAGCCAGTAGTTTTACATCAATTAGCCAAACTACGCTCTTTAATAGAGACGGAGTTAATCTAGGTCAGTCATTTAATGATACCGCCAGCAATCCCATCCTTTTCTCCGCAAATGTTAGCAATCTGAATGGAAGCGCTAGTGCGAGGAGCTACGCTGGTTATGGCATCATCAAAGCGGAGTATGAAGTAAAGGCTCTCGTCAATCAGGTTGATGCCAGAGCTTTTGCAGGTGGAGCTTTTACCTTGGATGACCTTGTGTTTTCAGGGACGACTACTCTCCGCACGATTACCACTTCTCTCAATTTAACAATGGATGGTAACTTCTACAGTGATGGCGCTCCTAGCAATCCATTCCCTTCTAACTTTGTATCGATTGCCTTAGGCTTTAAATGGGGCAGTGGTTACGATGGAGTGACGACTCAAGGCAGAATTAGTCGAGTCAATGGAGAGGTTTATCGTGAAGGCTTACTGGCTAACTACGATCCTACTATTTACAACCTCATCACCAGTCCTAAATTCTCCTTTGATCCCAGTCAAACCCAAAGTGTGAACTTGAGTCTTGGACTACAAGGGCAAGCAATAGAACGCAACAATACGCCCGCTTTTAGTATTGCCAAATTCTTTAATACGCTTTCTTTTGCTCAGTCTGGCGATGTATTCAATCTGCCCGAAGGTTGGACAGTCAACTCAAAGGATGGACAGATTGTAAACAATCGCTTTGTCGGGCTTCAGCCTCGCCCCGTACCGATTGGTGGCGCTTTCATTGGTATTGCGATCGCAGGAGCATTCTTGAGCAAAAAATTGGTAACTAATCGCCACCGCATCGCAGCCAGTCAAGCAGAGTAATTTCAAAAAGATTGGCGATCGCTAGAATTTTACGCCAAAACTTCACTCCCTAATTTGTTTTTAGTCTAGTTAAGTGTCAATATAACTATGTCAATGCTATCTAAGTTAGCTGTAATCATTTCCATGGGGGGCTTGATGACTGCATTTGTGCAGTCAGTGCAGTCTCAACCCCAAGTAGAAAAGACCGAATCAGCAGGAATTTCTACATCTAAGCCCAGCATCATTACTACTATCGATTTACAAAATCAGAAGGCACAAATTCCTTGGGGGAAAGTAGTAGTCATTCGTGATCCATTTGATGGGGATGTCACCAAGGTCTTCGATCGCCAAATTGTGGCAACCGCTAAGAGTCCTAATGCTGAAGAAGCGCAGATGTTCAGCAGTGAAAACGTGTTAGTTACGGAATGGTCGCCCACATTAGTAAAAGCCTATGTGGTGATGTCTAGCAGCACCTGTGTACCACAAATCGCCATGCCCAACAGTAATTCTGGTGGCTCACCACTTGATGCGATTGGCTCTCTCTCCTCTCTTACCTCTATGGCTTCAATGATTCCAGGAGCAGAATCCATTGGCATGATTGGTGGTGCATTAAGTATGTTTGGAGGCATTGTGGGAAATGTCTTACCCTCAGAACAATCTGCTGCCCCCTCTTGTAAATCTTCTACTACGGAATCGCGGATTCCTGCTCAAGAATTGGAACTTAAAGTTAGCTCTAAAGCTTTTAAGTTGACTAAAAACAAAGATGGATTTGTGGTATCTCCCGAACTCTCACAAGCACTGAGATCTGCCCAGCCAAACTCAGTCTATGTGCGAGCCACCCTCAATCCTGAAGCCAAGGATATGTCACCCGCAATGGGCAACAATCTCAACCTGAGCAGCCCCATTGTGGCAGAAGTTAGCCCAAGCACAATTACATCTTGGCGCACTGTCTATGCGATCACTAAATAATATAGCTGCCGTCACTCGTCACTTATGTTAGGACAAAATCAAACCCCAAGAAGAGAAAGGCGGCGCGAAGCGCCGCCTTTCTCTTCTTGGGGTTTATGGCTTAATACACTTGGCGACAGCTATACAAAATCACAAAATGAAAGCCATGTTGTACTTTGCACACCTCTGCTAGGAATTGCTTGCTGATTTAACTCAATACAAGTGGCTATGGCTATAAAATGCTTAGTGAGCAAAAATAATAACAACTATGCCAAAGCCTAAAACTAATCTCATCCTGAATCCCAAGCCTCAATCCCAACTTACTCTCAGCGAATACATTACTGCGATCGCATGGTCTTCTAATAGTAAATATCTAGCTGCGGCGACTGCTTCAGGGGAGATCGTCCTGATCGATGAGGCAAAGACAGGGAATGACCTTGCTCAGAAACAAACAGAATTACAAGCACCAACCGAAATTTCTGTAGATTGTCTAGGCTTTTCCGCAAATGGGCGTTGGTTGGCGGCTGGGGGACAGGATGGGAAAGTGCGCGTATGGGACTTGGCGGGAGCGCAACCTGCGATCGCCTCAACGATTGATCTTGGCAAAACATGGATCGAGCATCTGGTTTGGCATCCTACCCGTTCCGAATTTGCCTTTGGCTTAGGGAAATATGTGCAGGTCTGGAGTGCAGAAACTCTAGATATTGTGACCACTTTGCATTTTGAGCAATCAACGGTTTTAGCGATCGCATGGCATCCCAGTGGTGAATATCTCTCCGTTGGTGGTGATGGAGGGATTAAAGTGTGGGCAGCACAGGATTGGTATGAAGATCCTATTCTCTTTGAAATGCCCACTGCTGCGGCAAAGATGGTTTGGAATCCTTCAGGCGAATATCTAGTGGCAAGTACCCTTGATAATTTGGTGGTGGTGATGCAGTGGCTCGGTACAGAATTTGATGCTTCTCCTTGGCGGATGCAGGGTTTCCCAGGCAAGATTCGCTATTTTGACTGGACAGCAAGTAAAACATCGCCCCTATTAGCATCCTCAAGTGGTTCCGACGTGGTGGTGTGGGAAAAACATGCTGACTTAAATGTTGGTTGGGAAGGTGAGGTCATTAAGGGACATAACAACATTGTCGGCTTTGTTGCCTTTAAGCCCAAGACCGAAACCTTAGCCTCCGCCGATGAAAATGGCAGAATCGCCATTTGGAAAAATGCTAAGGACTGGGTACAGGCGCTTGAGACTCCGATGGGCGAGATCACAGCTTTGCAATGGCAACCACAAGGCAAAAAGCTTGTTGCGGCTAATGCTGATGGTCAGCTTATGCTATGGACGGAGTCATCACAGGGTAAAGGGTTTCGCTAACCTCTAGCATTCACCGATTGACTGTCCTACAGAATTGTCCTTCTACCAAACAAACTATGTGCCTGTATTTGGACGGATTAACACAATCGGTGTTTGCTCCGCAGCATTCCCCGCAGGATTCATAATTAAGGCTTGATTGAGCAATTCTTCAGAAGCTCCAGAAGTTGCCGCTAAAACTTTCACGCGACGTAAATCATTCACATCCACGATCGCAGCTTCGAGTCCCGTACCAGCCTTGATCTCATCGACAACAGCTTGTGGATTTTTGGGGCCTAGCACGATGAATTGATCGTAGGGTGGCAAAGTCCCAGTCACATCATCAATTAATCGCGCCTGTTCACCAGCCAGCATATAAAATACTCCCGGAACACGGAAGATTGCCTTAGCAAGGGAACCGATGATGAAAGCGAAAGCGACCCGCCATGCCCCTGACTCATTAATTAAGGATTGCAGGCCACATGCTGTAGCAAGACTGGAAGTACTCTTGAAGTAATAACAGAGACGTTTGGCTAACCATTGGGGATGAATATCACTGGGATGATAGAAGTTACCCTGCATAATCGCGATCGGGGTTTCCGCGATCGTTACAATATCTCCCGCTTGAGCATGGCTCATCACATAGCGCTGCATCACATCCACAGGTGTATCACCTGCCGAGAGAATATGGGTACGAATGGGTAATACATCTGCATCAGGAGTGGGTCGCCAACGTTCCCTCTGATTCGCATCAGGAAACTGTAGAGGAATAATGCAATGCTTGACCTTTTCTTCGCGCCCCGCAGGTCCATAGATTGTGTAATGGACTCTTACCCAAGCGGTTTTCAATTCTTCGAGATTCTTTCCACTGATATCAATTTGAATCTCTACACCCGTACTTTTATTGGGAGTAACAATATAGGATTCCCAATAGTTATCGTTACGGCTTGCCATATTGGGATGGCGCGATCGCAACTGCACTTGAGTATGAATACCATCAAGGTTGTCACTCGATAGAAGTGATAGTTCAGGACTGACTTCGACGAGGAAAACATCAAGCTTGCGAGTTTTGTTAGTCGCAGTTAGCAGCAATTCCAGTCGGTAATGATCTGGCTCATAGGTTAAAAACTGCCAAGCCCCATTATCAAATTCCAGTAAGTTGCCTTGTCTTGTTGTATATTGCCACTCAAATAGCAACCATAGTAATAAAACTATGCCACCAAGACTTGCGATCGCTATAGCCAAACCAATCAAAATATTCATGAGCCTTAATCCTTAAATTCCTACTTTTTATACCAACTCACGAAAGTATGCCAACACTTTTGTGAATTAAAAGCTAAACCCAGTGAGGTTTTTAAAAACTAAAAATGGCGTAGCCATTTTTAGTTTTGGTATTAGTCTCTGCGAATAGATTGTTTGAGAGTTTTGCAAAGCTCGGCGATCGCGTGCAGTCCGCCATCGGGTTCGGCTAATTTCTTTACCATCGCACTACCCACGATCGCGCCATCAGCACTCCAGTCAATTACCTGTTTTGCATGTTCAGGTTGGGAGATGCCAAAACCAACGGCGATCGGTTTGTCAGTAATCTCTCGGAGTTGTTCGATCATCGTTTTTACGCCTTTTGCGACTTCGGTACGCACACCTGTTACGCCTGTTGCACTAACCACATAGATAAAACCTTGCGACTTCTCGGCGATCGCTGCAAAACGTTCAGGTGGACTAGTCGGTGCAATCAACAAAATTACTTCAATCCCCGCTTTTGCTGCAGGCTCTAGCAACACATGGGATTCTTCGAGGGGGAGGTCAGGGACAACTAAGCCACGCGCCCCAGCATCATAGATCTTTTGGAGAAACTTTTCGACTCCAATATTTAAAATCGGGTTGTAATAGGTGAAAAGGATAATTGGCGATCGCAATTCTGGCGAAACTTCACGGACAATATCTAACACCTTGTCCAATGTCGTCCCATTTTGCAAAGCCCTTGTTGCCGCCGCCTGAATTACGGGACCATCTGCCAAGGGATCGGAATAGGGGACACCTAACTCGATCAAATCCGCGCCGTTTTGATCTAAGACTCGCAAAGCTTTTGCTGTTGTCTCCAAGCTTGGATCACCAGCAGTAATAAAAGGAATCAGAGCAGCTTGCCCTCTAGCTCGCAGTTCTTCAAATCGAGCGGAAACGGATATCATGACTTAAAAATTTCCAGAAAAAGTAGTCCCGTATTATAGTAGCGCTTCACGGTGACTTGTTACAGCTATGGAAAAAGCTAGAGTTTCTCGGCAACACACTATAGTGGTTGACATTTGCCTGCACGGATAAGACCAACACGCTTAGCGATCGCCTCACCCTGAGAGCTAAATGTACCCCAAGTTTCCACAAAATCAGTGAGATCTTCTTGGCTATTAACTTTGACAATTTCACAGATACCTGTATCAGCACGTTTACCTATAAACCAGCGCTCAGCAGTGATTGATTCTTGCGAATCTCTAGGGCTATTTAGACTATCAGATATCACTTACAGCACCTTGAGTAACTAAAAAATCCAGAGAAATTTTTGAAAGCCCTACGAGGTAGGGCTTTCAAAAATTTCTCTGGATTTTAATATAGTGCTTTTTAAGTACAAATGGTTGTTTCCTCACCGAAGGCGAGGAAACAACTCCGAGCATAAAGCTCTATAAGTTCCACCCTGATGGTAGGTTGCGTTGAGTCCCTAAACATAGTAAAAGAAATCATAGATTTGTGACTTAATTATTACTTTATCGCAAAGTCCTGAACCATCCTCACAACAATTAATATAAAAAATGGCGTTAATATGGCGCAGATTTTTGGAGAATTCACAGAAAATTTTGCAGATAGAAGCGAATATTTAGTTCTAGGATTTTCGCCTTCCTCATTGCCAATTCAGTTGCGTTGGAAGACTAATGGTCTTTCCGCAGATTTTCTTGGTGATTATGTCCGAAATTTTTTTCCTGGTGACACAAGTGCGAACTTAACTAAACAAGCGGAAATTGGTTCGGCAGTTAGTTTTATTGCTAATGAACTCTTAGAAAATGCAATGAAATATAGTGATGAAAGCGCAAATCAACCAGTTAAATTAGAAGTACATTTGTTTAATGATCACTTGATTTTTCTATCTAAAAATAGTGTGTCTTCAAAAGAGATCGCTAGTTTTCAATCCTATATCCAAGAAATTATTACAGGTGATATCGGGCAGATGTACATTGATCAAGTTGAAAAAAGCGTTACTAATCAAGAAGAAGAAAAGTCTGGACTTGGCTATTTCACAATGATTATGGACTATGATGCAGTCTTAGGATGGAAGTTTGAAAAGTCTGATAATGATAGTCATGTAATGGTAACGACAATGGTACAGTTACCACTTTAGTAAATAATAGATCAAACTTTTATCAGGAGAATTGAAATAATGGAAGTTAAAGGCGATGATTATAAAGTTGGCTATGACCCATCGGAATTCACTATTTATTGCCAAGGATCTTTGCGATTAGCAGGAACAGAGGAATATGCTCCTATAGTGCAGATTTTAGAGTATGTGATTGATCAATCGCCTCAAAATGTTACTTTAAATCTCTGCCAGTTAGAGTTTTTAAATAGTTCAGGCATTAATGTCTTATCTAAATTTGTGATTAAAGTACGTCAGAAAGAGAAAATTAAAATCACTGTTAAAGGTTCTGAAGCTATACCTTGGCAAGGTAAATCCCTTAAGAATTTGCAGCGTTTAATGCCCGCTTTAAAATTGGAATGGAGCTAAGATCTTAGTGATATAATTAATATAAAGTTTGTTAAAACTTAACCAATAGAGCGTAACTTTTTAGATACTAAAACCCTAATATTGTCTAATAAGTAATTAATCTCCGTCGGTGAGATATGTCCACTATCTACTTCACGTCCAGCCGCTTTCGATAGAAAAGACAAAATTTGCTTCGGTAGCATCAAAGTTAAGCCGTTTTTTAAATGTAGTTCTAACTTACGAATCCCTGTACCTAAAGGATAGACACTATATTGATCTAGCCCTTTGACGAGCTGACCACCATAATCGAAATAACGCAGTTGGACAGTACGATCGCTAGGTGGTTGACCAATATATCCATCAAGTTCCTGTTTAATAAAGTGCGCTAATTCATGCAAGTTTTGTGTCTGGGCAAACAGTAAACATTTTTCTAGGGCTTGAGTCAGAGGTGATTTGGCGATCGCTTCTTCTGTTTCTAGGCGCACTTCTAATGCAGCCAAGACATCATCAAGGCTAAGTACAGTACAAGATTCGGAAACTGACATGATGCTCCGTACTAGGTTGTAATTTATGTAGATGTAGGTGCTTTTAAATGTTTTGTAGAATTGTCCTCGAAGGAGACAATTCTACAAAACATTTAAAACCTTTCAGACCACAACTGGGCAATTTCTATAGCATTCCTAAATCATTTGTCGGCTTTTGAGTTTGTGGAAGCGCATCCCTTAGGGATGCGCTTCCACAAACTATTTAGGATGGCTATACTAACCTATGGTGGCTGTTAAGATGAAGACTAAAGTTATTCTTGCATAAAGTCCATGCTCACTTCCGATTACAATGTTACAGAAGATCTTGACATTATTGATGTAGATGTCCCCAAACGTGGGATGCCAGTGACAATCATCACAGGCTTTTTAGGCAGTGGTAAAACTACTCTGCTCAATCATATTTTGCAAAACCAGCAGGATCTCAAGGTTGCGGTTTTGGTCAATGAGTTTGGTGATATCAATATCGATAGCCAGCTATTAGTTTCCGTTGATGAAAATATGATGGAACTGAGCAACGGTTGCATTTGTTGCACGATCAATGATGGCTTGGTTGACGCTGTTTACAATGTTCTTGAACGAAGCGATCGCATTGATTACATGATCGTTGAGACTACAGGTGTCGCTGATCCCCTGCCCATTGCCCTGACTTTTTTAGGTACAGAGCTACAGCATTTAACGCGCCTCGACTCTATTTTGACTGTTGTTGATTCTGAAGCATTTACCTCAGAGCATTTTAATAGTGATGCTGCCTATGCCCAAATTATGTATGGCGACATTATTATTCTCAATAAAACTGATCTCGTTACCGAAGAGAAATTACAAGAGCTAGAAGTCTTTATTAATAAGACCAAAACCAAAGCGAGAATTTTGCGCTCTCATTTGGGGAGCGTGCCACTACCTCTAATCCTTGATGTGAAGATCGACCAATCAGCGATCGCGTCTGGTCAAAAAGATGAAGATCATGCTCACCACGAACATGAACATCACGATCATGGCAGCCCAGACTCCCATGAACAATGCCACGATCCCGAATGTAACCATGAGCATCACCACCATGAGCATCATCATTCTGATCACCTAGAAAACGACGGATTTGTATCTATATCATTTCAAAGCGATCGCGCCTTTGATCTGGATAAATTTCAAAACTTTTTAGATAAAAAATTGCCAATAGATGTATTCCGCGCTAAAGGCATTTTGCACTTTGCAAATATTGATAATCGCTATGTGTTCCAACTGAGCGGCAAACGCTATGAACTCAAAAATGATGATCGGGGCAAGTCTTTAAACAACCAACTAGTGATCATCGGGCGTAATTTACATCGAGAAGAGTTACTCGCTGAACTTACCGATTGTCTCGTCTAATTGACAGAGAGGCAGCGCATTGCGCCGCCTCTCTAGGTTTAAGCATGAACTGCTAAGCGATCGCATAATTGATCAGCTTGGATGACCCCCTCAACCCGATCAACAGGTGCTCCGTCCTTAAATAAAACCAAGGTTGGCAAAGCATAAACTTTATATTGCGAAGCAATTTCAGGATAATTATCAGTATTGATCTTCACAATCTGCACCCTATCTTTCATTTTGTCGCTAACTTTGTCCAAAATCCCTGTCATTAGCTGACAAGGACCACACCAAGGGGCATAAAAATCTACAAGAACAGGCAAGTCTGAACTTTCTAATAACTCGTTAAAACTACCAAATTGCTTTGTTACTGACATGGGGCGATCGCTCCTTTAAAAATTCAATTCTATAGCAATTCCCAAAAAAGTAGGAAGACGCTTCTCGGCAGTTATTGAATTTGCCTATGGATATAAAATCTAAAAGAGTAAGTGGTAGCACATTGCGCCGCCACTTATCTTTTGGGTTTTGATTTGTGCTAGCTCTCTCTTGTGTTGCTATAGGTTTAAATTTTTTGTCGCAAAGGTTACACCTCTAGGCTAGAATAAGCTCTGGCTATTACTCAATCCGCAATGATCTCTAGTAACGATTTTCGACCCGGCGTAACAATTGAACTCGATGGCGAAGTCTGGCGTGTAGTTGAATTTTTACACGTAAAGCCTGGCAAAGGTTCAGCTTTTGTACGCACCACGCTAAAAAGCGCCATGACAGGTAAAAACCTAGAAAGAACCTTCAGGGCTGGGGAAATGGTTCCTCAAGCTGTTCTTGAAAAAAGCTCTATGCAGCATACCTATAAAGACGGTGAAGATTATGTCTTTATGGACATGCAAAGCTACGAAGAAGCAACTTTGACCACTGCCCAAATCGGTAGCCGTGTCAAATACATCAAAGAAGGCATGGAAGTCAACGTTGTACGTTGGGGCGATCGCGTAATCGATGTGGAATTACCTAACACTGTTGTACTAGAAGTTATCGAAACCGATCCTGGCTTAAAAGGTGATACTGCTACGGGTGGTAGCAAGTCCGCTAAAGTAGAAACAGGCGCATCGATCAACGTTCCGCTATTTGTGAATATTGGCGATCGCATTAAAATTGATACTCGTGAAGACACGTATTTGGGGCGTGAAAATTAGGTGGAATTTAGCTTAGAGCAATTACGTGAACTAGTCACGATTCTAAACAAGACGGACATTACCGAACTCACTCTAGAATCAGGTGATTTACGTCTGAGCATCCGCAAAAGCGACACTAAGGTTGCGCCAACTGTGGTGCAAGCTGCTCCTGTTGTTTCTCCATTGCCATCGGTAACTGTAGTTGATAATGCACCGAGCAATCCTGTAGCCCATACAACGATCGCTGATTCGATTCCTGCTAAGAAGCTCATCGAAATTACATCACCAATGGTTGGCACATTCTATCGTTCACCTGCGCCTGATGAACCTCCATTTGTAGAAATTGGCGATTCAATCAAGAAGGGTGGCACTGTCTGCATTATTGAGGCAATGAAGCTAATGAATGAGATTGAGTCAGATGCTAGCGGTAAAATTGTTGAGATTTTGGTGGATAATGCCCAGCCAGTCGAATATGGTCAAGTACTTATGCGGGTTGAACCTAACTAGATTTAGATCGAAAACATAGAACAAAAAAAGGAGCGCTTAGCGCTCCTTTTTTTTTGGTATTACTTTAGGATTGTTTTGCGATCGCTACAAACACCACCACAGAAAGATTGCGCTCAATTGTAAATAATTGTTAAGCTAATTGCATCAAATATCAAGTAGCTTCACACATTAAGGGGACAGCAATGGAAACCAAATTTGACTTTAGTGGACAAAATCTATTCACTCCAATCGTTTTCCGTGAAGATTTTAATCAATTTGCCAAATTGAGCGAAACCCAAGCTTGGTCACTATTTTTCACTGGTAGCCGCGAGGATAGTGCTCTAGGTTTTAGCAGAGCTGCAGGTAGATTTTGGACTGGATTAGTAGTTGCTACAGTAATTGAATCTATTCTTGGCTCTTTTATATTTCACATCAACTAGATAAAGTCAGTTCGGGTTCAGCCTGCAAATTTTAAAAGCCCAAAAGCAAAAGCCTTGCTAAGCGAGGCTTTTGCTTTTGGGCTTTTAGAGAGAGTTTGCGTAGCAAACTCTCTCTAAAAGCTAGCTTCAAATTATCCCGAACTCACGTTAAATTAGCCCACGTCCCCTTAAAAAATAAATGAGATGATTTGCACACTTCATAGTCAAATCATCTCATTTATTTTTTAGGCATACAAGACAAGGCGTTTAAGCCACTTGTTAGAGACTAGGCTCCACGTACATTTTTAACTAACCAATTAAGTTTTGCTTCAGCCAGTTCTAGATTGCTAATCATGGACTGACCAAACTCTCCTAAATGAGCTGCTGCATTATCGGCATCATTGCCATAGCCTAGACGATTGACAGTTCCCCTTAGACGATCTGAAAGGCAAAGGCAAATTGCTCTATAAAAACGTGACGCAAAGTTAATATCCTGCTGTAGCTTTGCTAAAAGCTGCACCCTAGAAACTGATAGGACAACACTTTCTTCTAGCGATCGCACGCTAGCAAGTGGAGGGCGAGTATCAATGAAGGAAACTTCTCCTACAATTTCTCCTTCAGCAATTCTGGCAAGTTCCTTGTGATCCTGTGACTCAATTGCAACACTAAATGAACCACTCACGACAATATAGAGCGCTTCACTTACATGACCTTCGCGGATTAGGAGTCGGTTAGGTGGAATTACTTCTTTTTTGCCTTTCTGGACAAACCAGTCAAGGTCGATATTATTAAGTTCACTAAAGAAAAGTAAAATTTTCTTCACTTTCAACCTCTATAACTGGATTACACATAAGAAAACATATTTTTGCAGATTCTCTTATGAAAACGATAACGCAAATTAAAAAACGTAAGAAATTGTGATGTAAATATCCTGCGATGATATGAATATTTAGGTGTTAAGTATCAATTATAACTAGGGTGACAAGCTATTTAAAAAGCAAAGATGAAAGTCACCTCTGCTTTTTTTGCGTAAATTTTACTCAAGCAACATTAATTTTAGAGTGCTGGGTTGAGCGAGATCTCCTTCTAATAAAAGTTTACAGTTGGCATGAAGATGACGGGCAATATGATACAAAGACTCAATCTCATCTGGAGCATCAATTTCATTGGCAATCTCATCTAGCGAAAGAGATATCGTAGATGACTTTAAGGCGCTCATCATTTTCTTTTGCAAGGCTAACACCTTAGCTCCTGCCTTTTTACCTGCCTCAACTCCTGGTTGGTGGTAGGCGTTAATATTCACGAGCGAAGCATAGAAACTCACGGCGCGTTCATACAGTGCAATTAATGCTCCAATTGTGATTTCAGAAACGATGGGAATTGTGACTGTAATCGAGTCACGACCATTTTCGTAAAGAGCGCTCCTTGTACCTTGGAGGAAGCCGAGTAAGTAATCTCCTGTGACTACGCCTTCTTCTACTTCAGGGTGTGGTTTCGCCGAATCTTGCAGAACTTCGATAAAAGTAGCAAAAAAGTTTGGAACACCTTCACGGAGTTGCTGCACATAGGCATGTTGGTCGGTGGAACCTTTGTTGCCATAAACCGCAATTCCCTGATACACCAGATTACCGTCGAGATCTTTCTCTTTACCAAGAGACTCCATGACTAGCTGTTGTAAATAGCGGCTAAATAGCAAAAGGCGATCTTTATAGGGCAAAATTACCATATCTTTTTCACCTTTGCCATTGCTAGCAAAGTACCATGACATCGCGAGTAGTGCCGCAGGGTTTTGGTGAAGATTTTCTACACGGGTCGCGGCATCCATCAATTTAGCCCCCCGCAACATTTCGCGAATATCAATACCTTGCAGTGCCGCAGGGACTAAGCCTACTGCGGATAGTTCTGAAGTTCTACCACCGATCCAGTCATACATGGGGAATGTGTCGAGCCAGCCATTGCCGATCGCATACTGTTCTAAGGCACTGCCGACACCCGTAATCGCGATCGCTTGTTTTGCAAAATCTAAACCTGCTTTTTGAAAGGCAAATTCTGCTTCTTTCATGCCATTGGCAGCTTCAGGTGTACCACCAGACTTAGAAATGACCAGCACAAGGGTGGTACTGAGGCGATCGCCTAATAGATCAAGAACTAAGTCAATGCCATCGGGATCAGAGTTATCAATAAAGCTAATTTTGAGAGGGACATCAGCTTTAGCGAGAGCCTGAGCAACAAATTGGGGCCCTAACGCTGATCCACCGATGCCAATCGACAAAATATCGGTAAATTTAGATGCAGTAGGTGGATGAATAGTCCCTGCATGAACTTTTTGAGTGAATTCCTCAATACGATCAAGGGTTTCAGTAATGTCTTTACGCAATTCCTCAGTAGGGGCAATTTCTGGCGATCGCAACCAGTAATGCCCAACCATGCGTTGTTCGTCAGGGTTGGCGATCGCACCAGACTCCAAAGCCTTCATATCTGCGAAAGCTTTAACAAATTTAGGTTGGATCTGTGTTACAAAGTCTGGCGTAAACCTTACCCGACTGATATCCAAGTATATACCTAGCTCTGAATGGTAATACAGCCAGTCTTGGTACCGTTGCCATAGATCCACAGCCGAATTCATACGAACCTCACATGCTTAAAACAGACGATGCACAATGCCAATCGTAAGCGATAAATAGCAACCTTGTTTGATCTTCTTCATACAAAAAATAGATGCGACATCAACTACGCTTTATTAATTTTGAAGGTTTTAGTCCCATTGATATAACGGTTAAAAAAATGGCAACACCATTTTTTTAACTCAAAACCTTACTGGGATCGCTTTGTCAGTAATTCTTATTATAAAAATTGGTTCTATGAAAGACAGCCTAGGGATATCTTTTATAAGTTGTTTTCAGCACCTAAGACGTTGAAAATGCCAAACTTGATTTCATAAAGAGAATTGCTGTTAGGGACTTGACAAGAAAAAGTACCACCGAGTTTGTATGGCTTCGACTTTGCTCAGCCAACATTGGGTAAGCGAAGTCGAAGCTGAAGGTACTTTAATTAATCGCAAGTCTCTTACTTTGTAGTTACAGCCTATTTAGGGTTGGTGTAATCCAGATAAATTTTGAAAAAGCTTGCGAAGCAAGCTTTTTCAAAATTTATCTGGGGTTCGAGAAAGCGCAAAGCACTGTACTTGACTGAAAGAACGAAAAATAGTGATTTACATTACCTTTCACCTGTTCTAGAGATATAAAGATGGCGATCGCTGTAAATCTACGTTAAGAAGTGCATCAAACCTTGCTTCATAACACCAGCTAAGTGTTATGGTGATCTCATAGCCAAATCAGCTATTCGGCGCAGTGGGGTAACAAAAACAAGATTGCGCGTTTCCTTTTTTATTAGCTGGTTTGGAGGTTAAAAGCGAGGTCATTGAGATGAAACTTGTAATTCAAGGCAAGAATATTGAAGTCACTGAAGCTATCCGCGAGTATGTCGAGCAAAAGATTGACAAAGCGGTTAGCCATTTCCAATCGTTAACCACGGAGGTAGATGTACATCTATCTGTGGCTCGTAATCCTCGCATTGCGTCAAGTCAATCGGCGGAAGTAACAGTTTATGCCAATGGATCTGTAATCCGCGCCGAGGAAAAGACTGAGAATTTGTATGCCAGTATTGACCTAGTTGCTGACAAGATTTCACGCAAGTTGCGGAAATTTAAGGAGCGAAAGAATGATCGTGCTGCGGCAAAAACTAGCGTTGCCGTCGTTGAGCAGCCTCCTGTACCAGTTCCCAATGGTAATCGTGTGGTTGAACTGCCAAATCAGGTCGTACGAAATAAATACTTCACAATGCCTGCGATGTCAGTGGATGAAGCACTGGAGCATTTGGAGTTGATCGATCATGATTTTTATGTTTTTCGCAATGCAGAAACAGGGGATATCAACGTTGTGTATGAACGCAATCATGGTGGCTATGGTGTAATTCAACCCCATGATGTCAGCAAGAAACATTAAAAATAATCTGTAAAAAAGAAGGGGCGCTTTGCGCCCCTTCTTTTTTAATGCAATAAATCTTGACTTTTTTGAGTCTGGATTTGTTACGCTAGAGTACTAGACCCCATCTGGCACTCAACTTTAATCAATTTTATCTTTTATCTTTAGAGCAGACATGACTGTTAAGTACGGCGAACAGGCGATCTCAGAAGCAACGCTCACAACTTTCCCAAACCCTAGAATTGGCAGGGACTATAGCGTTCAGATCACATTACCTGAATTCACTTGTAAATGCCCATTTTCAGGCTACCCCGACTTTGCCACCATTTACATTACCTATACCCCTAACCAAGTACTAGTTGAACTTAAAGCAATTAAGCTTTACATCAATAGCTATCGTGATCGTTTCATTTCCCACGAGGAATCAGTCAACCAAATTTTGGATGATTTTGTTAAAGCAGGCGATCCCCTGAGAATTAATGTCAAAGGTGACTTTAGTCCTCGTGGTAACGTGCATACAGTAGTAGAAGTGAATTACACAAAGCCCATTACTGACTAATAAATCTAAAGCGATTGCCACAAAATATCACGCAAATACAATTAAACGTAGGATGTATTGTGGATGTACACACCATTTTTTGACATCATGGGTTACGCTATTTCTAAGACATCCTACGGTCAGTAATTAATATTGAACTGATTTGTTGATATAGGGAACCATCCTAGATATAAAGCCGTCTCACTGATCTAGATGTAGTTAAATTATGAGAAATCGCAAGAAATATCAATCATCAGCCAGTGCAGAAATCAATCTGACAGCTTTGTTAGATGTTGTTTTCTCGATCTTGGCATTTTTTATCTTGCTATCATCAGCCCTAATTGTACCTAGTCGCATCGGTGTTGATTTGCCAATTAGCGATCGCAATGGTAATGCTGATCAAAACGCATCTGATCTCAAATCTGAAGATATTTTTCTAGTCACCCTTGATCTTAATGGTCAAATGCTCTCCAACGGCAAATTGATTGACTCTCAAAAGTTGGAACAGAATATTCGTCAGTTCTTAGCAACATCTTCAAAGGGGGTCGTTGTCCTAAGTGCAGATAATGTTAATGTCCCATACCAACTAGTAATTAATCGTCTCGCTGAGCTTAGAGGTATTGCAGGCAATCGTGTTGCGATCGCCACCTCTAGATCTTCATGATTAGTTAGGTCGTAAAATGAAAATAAATTAAAAACTTACTAATAAAGCAATGTTGCCAACCGAACCTGAAAGCCAACTAACTGTAAGTCCATCAAAGCAACCCATGACCTTTGTGCATAAAGCTTTGAATAAGGAAGCCATGCATCAGGTTGCTAGCAAAGTAAGCAATTTCGTTTCCAAAAATCCCTTTTGGTTATTAGTAGTTAGCTCTATTGGATTACATGCAGCCTTTGTCGTGTTTACTCCAAATCCCATTCAAAAAACGGAAAATCCTCCTGAAGTGATAGTGCCAACTGTTAAGTTGCCACCAACACAAATCACTGCTCTACCCAAAACGAATAAATCAATTTTTGATAATTTATTTGTCAAATCAGCAAATAATAAACCTGATATATCTAATAATTCACTATCTAGTTCATCAGGGCTCTTGGATCGTGTAGCAAACTTCCCCCTTGCAGACAATAACGCGACATTTGACGATTCACTGTTTTTAGATTCCAAAAATTCCACAACAGCCTCTGAAACTAACAAAAATCAAACTCCTGCTAAATCTAATCCATCAACTCCATCTCGATTCACAGATTCGGGGCAGATTGATAACACGATTAATAATAAAAAAACTGCCAGTAATAATATCAAGCCTAAACTACAAGGAAATGGTTTGAAAAATGATGCCAATCCTGACAATACTAACGATGAAAAATGGAAACTATCCCAAGGCGGTAATGGGAAATATGCCTTGCAACCGACAACTAGCTTTCCAGAGAAGCCGTTCAAAAATGTTACAACCTTAATGTTTACTGATCCTGATATTATCGAATATAGAAGGCAAGGTAAGCTGAAAGATACAGTAATTGCCCCTAAAGATAAGTTAATCTCCTTTTCTGATGAAAAAAGGGAAAAAGGTGTGGAATGGATTCCACCTAAAACAACAAAGGTCACTGGTAAAAGCGGCACTATTACCTATGCTTGGCTACTTGAACCTGATGGCAAGATCACCAAAACATTTGTTGAGGAAGGCGCTGATCAAGATTTACTAAAAATTGTCAAAGAGACTGTCAAAGAATATAAATTTAAGCCTATAGATAATCTTGCAAGTGGCAAACGTCGTTTTGTATATGTTCAGTACGTTTTTCAGTAGAAAATATATCAGTCTTAAATAATTTTTAGATTTATAGAAGCGCATTCCTAAGGGATGCGCTTCTATAAAGTTATCTAGTATTGCTATATAGCAGTCCTAAATCATTTATGAGAAAAATAGGGCTTCTACTTCGCTCAGCCAACATATACCGATGGCTAAGCGAAGTAGAAGCTTCTCACGACTTATTTAGGATTGTTATATATAGCAATCCTGAATCCATTTGTAGATTTTGGGAGTTTGTGGAATCGTAGCCTGAATGGGTGCGCTTCCATAAACTATTTAGGATTGCTATAGCAATAACTTAATAAAGTAAGAAGACTTACAGCCTATTTAGACTTTGTGTAGTACAAATAAGTTTTGAAAAAGCTTGCGAAGCAAGCTTTTTCAAAACTTATTTAGTTTTTAATAAAGTGCAAAGCGCTGTAATTAAATGTAGGATGTGTTAGAGCAACTTAACGCATTAATTTTATGCAACGTAACATAAGCAAGTTAAATTTTTTATTAAATAAAAAGCCTTGGTTAGTATTTATATTTTTTATGCTGCTAGTTGTTTTTCTTCGTTGGTCTAGTTTTTATCGAACAGTTATTGATTGGGATGAAAGTTTATACCTGTTAGTTGCAAAAGCTTGGGCTGATGGAAATCCTCCATATACAGCAGTATGGGATAATAAACCGCCCGGAATTTATTTGATTTTTTTAGCTGCAATTACTACCTTAGGTCACTCTATTATACCAATTAGAATTTTTGCTTGTGTGTTTATTGCAACTACAAGTTTTTTTCTAAGCAAATTAGGTGGTCTAGTAGAGAAAAATGGCAATATTATTGGATTACTAGCTGGCGTGTTATATGCTATTGCAACTTTAAGTAATGGTGGACTAGCATCAAATACAGAAATATTTTTTACAACATTTGTTGTAATTGCAATATATATTTTCTTCTCTCATGATTTTTGTGATGAAGAGATAACTCATGAAAAATATGCAATATTATTTGGGGTTGGATTGTTATTAGGAATTGCTTTTGAGATCAAATATGTTGTTATTTTTGACTTTATTGCACTATCTTTTATCTTAATATTTACGCTGCTTTTTAAGGGAAAGTCAAACAAAAAATACTGGTTAATTGTTAAAACATTTTCTGTTCTTTCTTTAGGGTTTATTCTGCCTTTTCTAGCTTTCTCTTTGTATTTTTGGGTGATTGGACATTTTGATGAATATGTTTATGCTAATTTCACTGCAAATAAACTAAGAACTATAGATCTCCAATTCTCTTTTGTAGAACCATTTAGATCTATTTATCAAAAAAAGAAAATTGATATATTGATTTGGCTTTCTATTCCATTTTTATTCATTGGTTACTTTGTGATGGCAAAAAAAAGTAACCAAATTATATCGGCAATTTCATTATGGGAAAAATGGTTCTTATCTAGTTTAATATTTTGGATTTTCACCATTTTGATGGGTATTTATATAACGCTTAGAGGCTATTTTTATGGTCATTACTTTATTCAGATTTTACCTATTCTTTGCTTTGTAGTTGCTTATATTTTGATCGTCTTGACCTTCGGAGTTAGAGAGATTGATCAGATTAGTATCAAGCAATATGCGATATTGGGAATGCTCTTAGCTATTCTTATTGGTAATCGGGGAACATTTAAAGCTTTAGAAGCTAATGTTAAGTATACATATTTCAGGAATATTCAAGGTGTTGAAGAATGGGGAGATACGGCAGCGTTAATTGCAAGATATTTAAGGGGTAAAGTTACTTCAAATGATTATATTTATGTTGCTAATCAAGTGCCGATAGTTTACTTCTTGACAAAAACTAAAATACCTACTCGTTATGCTTTCCCACCATTTTTGTTTCTTCAGTCTGATCTGCCTAATATTACAGGTATTGAGCCTCATAAAGAATTGGATTTGATTTTACAAAAGCGACCTTTATATATTATTAAATGGAGATTTTATGCAGAAAGTAATTATGTTGGAAACAAAATATTTGTAGATAAACTTGAGCAAGCACTTTCTGAAGATTATCAGTTTGAAACTTCGATTGATAATCTTGGTTTATATCGATTAAAGGCTCGTACTTAAAAATTAGTAGTTTGTTATGAATCACTTTCCAGATCACCGATATTTTGCTTACCTTACTTCACCTGCGATCGCATCTATGACCAATAAGGAGAATGTGGTAATTATTCAGCCTATGGGCGCGATCGAGCAGCATGGTGCACATTTACCATTGATTGTTGATGCAGCAATTAGTATTGGTGTATTGGCAAGGGCTTTAGAAAAGTTAGATCCCGCTATTCCTGCCTATGCTTTGCCACCTCTGTACTATGGTAAATCCAATGAGCATAGTACCTTTGCGGGAACGATTACGATGAGTACGCAGACGATGCTGGCGGTACTAACAGATATTGCTGAAAGTGTCTATCGGGCAGGCTTTCGGAAATTAGCTTTGATGAATTCTCATGGAGGGCAACCGCAGATTTTGGAAATAGTCGCTCGCGATCTGCATGAGAAATATTCAGATTTGATGATTTTTCCTCTCTTTACTTGGCGCGTTCCTAATGTGGCGAAGGATTTATTAACCGCAAAGGAATTGGAATTTGGAATTCATGGTGGGGATGCGGAAACTAGCTTGATGTTGGCGCTTCTGCCTGAAAAGGTAGACATGGACAAAGCTGTAACAGAATATCCCTACGGATTACCTGAACAAAGTATGCTGAGTATGGAGGGAGCAAATCCCTTTGCGTGGGTGACGCGAGATTTGACTAGGAGTGGGGTTTTGGGTGATGCTAGGGTAGCAACTAGAGAAAAGGGAGAAAAGATTCTGGCTTCTTTAGTTGATGGTTGGACAGAATTGATCGAAGATATCTATAAATTTGAGCAACCTAAGGCTTATGGCAATCATCTCCTCTAAACCGAGTCCCAATCCTGATGGCGATCGCAATGGCAATCAGGTTGACGATCAAACTGCTCAAAATTCTGCGCCAATCCCTGAACAATCTCTGGAAAAGGCAGCCGCAAAAAAATCAACCCGTCGCAATTCTAAAAAAGCTACCCCATCGCCCGAAATACAACAGGCGCTGGATTTACTGCAAGCAGAGGCAACTCCAGAGGAGAAACTAGCAGATCAATTAGCGAAAGATAATTCGGAGGCTGCGGCTCAAGTTGGTGCGGATATCAATATCCGTCCTAAAAATTTGCAAGATTATATTGGGCAAAAAGATTTAAAGGAATTGCTTCATATTGCGATCGCGGCGGCAAAGTCACGCTCATCAGCGCTCGATCATTTGTTACTTTATGGTCCTCCCGGATTAGGGAAAACTTCTCTAGCACTGATCATTGCTCAGGAAATGGGCGTACAGTGCAAAATCACTTCTGCGCCTGCCCTTGAGCGTCCCCGTGATGTCGCTGGTTTGTTGGTTTCTCTGCAACAGGGTGATATTCTCTTTATTGATGAAATCCATCGTTTACCCAATGTGACGGAAGAGATTCTCTATCCTGCGATGGAAGATTATCGCCTTGATATTACGATTGGTAAGGGACAAGGGGCAAGGATTCGCAGTGTGCAGCTCAACAAATTTACGCTGATCGGTGCGACTACCAGAATTGGTGCTTTGTCTTCACCATTGCGCGATCGCTTTGGATTTGTGCAACATTTCCGTTTCTATGAGCAGGATGAACTAACGCAAATTGTATCGCGCAGTGCCAAGATTTTGTCAACACCAATTGATGATGATGGGGCAGTGGCGATCGCGGCGAGATCAAGGGGTACGCCTCGGATTGCCAATCGGCTCTTAAAACGAGTGCGGGACTATGCCGAAGTCAAGGCAAAAGGCGAACAAATTACAGGCGCGATCGCGGAATCGGCGCTGGAATTGTTTAATGTCGATCCTAAGGGATTAGATTGGATTGATCGCAAGTTGCTGACGGTATTAATCGAAAACTTTAATGGTGGTCCCGCAGGTTTGGATACCTTAGCGGCGGCGACGGGTGAGGATGCTCATACGATTGAAGAAGTGTATGAGCCATATCTATTGCAAATTGGCTATATCAATCGCACCCCACGCGGTCGCGTCGCTACGGCAGCAGCATGGAAGCATTTGGGCTATCCTGTGCAAACGGCGATCGCAGGTTTGCTATAACTCCTACAGCGCTTGGTGCTCAAACATGAACCAATAAAGTTTGTGAAAGTGTTGCGAAGCAACGCTTTCACAAACTTTATCTAGCATTTTCAATTGCGATCGCCTCAATCTCATCAGCAGGAGTAAATCCAAAAATCTGGGAATAAAAATAGAACTCACCATCAAGCGCACGTTTAATATTTTCGGCTTTACGGAAGCCATGCTGTTCACCTTCAAAGGGAACATAGGCAACGGGCAAACCTTTTTTGCGTAAAGCCTCTACCATCATTTCCGCTTGATTGGGCGGGACGACTTTATCTTCTAAGCCTTGAAAAAAGGCGATCGCGCAGGATAGCTTATCGGTGAAATGAATGGGCGACCGTTGAATGTATAAATCCTTTTGTTCGGGATATTTACCGATGAGACTATCGAGATAGCGGGATTCAAATTTATGGGTGTCGGTGGCTAAAGCTTCCAAATCACAAATGCCGTAATGACTTGCTCCTGCTTTGAAATCATCGCGGAAGGTCAAGGCGCAAAGGGTGGTATAGCCGCCCGCACTGCCGCCCGAAATTGCTAAGCGATCGCCATCGACTAAACCTTTATCCGCAAGGAATTTTGCGCCATTGGCACAATCATCGACATCGACAATGCCCCAATTACCCTTGAGGCGATCGCGATATTCGCGACCATAGCCTGTGCTACCGCCATAGTTGACATCTAGCACCGCAAAGCCTCGACTTGTCCAATATTGAATGCCAAGACTTAAACTGCCTGAAGTGGATGCGGTGGGACCTCCGTGACTTTTGACTAGTAGCGGCGGTTTCTCATTGGTTTCTGCTTGAAAGTCTTTGTTTTTAGGTGGATAGAATAAACCATAAGCTGTCTTTCCATTTTCGGTAGGGAATTCCACAGACTGAGCCGCCGAAATATAGTTGGGGTCAAGCTGCAAGTCAGAAGCAACCCTCACTTTTTGCCAAGTTCCCTTGGTGACATCTAGCAACACGATCGCTGTTGGTTCCGTTGCTGAGCCACCATGAAAGACAGCGCGATCTCCTTCGCACTGGATGCCTGAAATGGAAGTAAAGGGTAAAGAAATCTCTTGTAAACCTGCATCGAGGTTCGCAGGATCGAGAGTTGCTAAATGGGATTTACCATGCTGTGTGTAGGAGCAAAGAATTTTACCATTCCCTGTAAAGTCATAGGTAGATATCCCAAACACCCATTGCGGCAAGCCAAATTCGGCTTCCATTGGTGCAAGAGATTGAATTGTCAGATCTTCTGCGGTGCGATAGAGATTCCACCAACCAGTGCGATCGCTAACAAAATAGAGATCGCCATCGGGTGACCAACGTGGCTGAAAGATCGACTCCTGCTCACCACCAGCAACTAATTGTGGATTCTGAATGGAGATAACCCCTACTTCCGTTTCCACTAAATCCGCAACCCATAGTTCCGTTCCATCCCAAGGCATATTTGGATGATTCCAACTAATCCATGCCAGCTTGTCGCCCATAGGATTTAAGCAAGGCGAAGCGTAGAAATCTGCACCCGTAACTAGGACTTGAATATCTTCCCCATTGCTAGTATTTATCGCTACTAAAGTATTAATTGGTTCCCCCCCTACGGTGTGGTCTTCGCGCACACAGATCAATTTGCCATAGAGCCGATTCCACGCAAAATCTGCATAACGATAAGCGGTCTCAGTGGTTAAAGGCTTACAGGAGCCGCCACCAACTTTGCGATAGATACAGCGATCGCTAAAGTTCGAGAAATAGATTCTGCCATCATCTACCAAATATTCGCCGCCACCATACTCATGAACTAGCGATCGCACGTTCAAGGTGTTAGGAGTCATCTCGCGATAGTTACCTTCGCTGTCGTAGCGCATAATCACATTGCGCCCCCCCTCTGTCGGTCTGCCCTCATTCCAATAGACATAACCACCATCAATGGCGATCGCACCAAGGCGAATACTACTAGAAACAATCAAATCAGAACTAATTGGCGATTTCCAAGAACCGTAGGGAGACATTACCATGAGTTTTACTAAAGTTTTTCTATCTACAAATGATTATATCGCGATCGGCAATTCTCATTATGTAACTGATTTTGGTGTTAACGCCAAAATTGTTTTTGAAAGCCCGCCTACAGTGGGCTTTCAAAAACATGACTCAGCGCTTGTGATAAAATTGGAATGTAGGCTCAAACCCTTACTGAGAAGTATGAATGCTTTAACGATCAGCCTAGAGTCTGTAATCGATCTTACTGATGAACAGTTCTTTCAACTTTGTCGCAAAAATAGCGACCTTAGATTCGAGCGCAATGCTCAAGGAGATATCACAGTCACGGCTCCCGCAGGTAGTGAAACAAGCGCTCGCAACTCTGATTTAAATGCTGATCTTGTATTTTGGAATCGACGCACAAAGTTAGGTATAGTCTTTGATTCTTCGGGAGGATTTAAACTTCCTAATGGTAGCGATCGCTCTCCTGATGCGTCATGGATTTTGAAGGAAAGATGGGAAGCTTTAACTCCAGAACAGCGATCGCAATTTGTGCCCATTTGTCCAGATTTTGTAATTGAGTTAATGTCGCCTAGCGATAACTTGAAGGTAACGCAAGCGAAGATGCAGGAATATCAAGACAATGGCGCAAGGCTAGGCTGGCTAATTAATCGCCAAGATCGCGAAGTGGAAATTTATCGCATTGGGAAGCCTAAAGAAGTTGTGCAAAATCCGAGTTCTCTCTCTGGGGAAGATGTATTACCTGAGTTTGTGTTGAGCCTTGCAGAAATTTGGTAGTACTCCAAAATAAAGTGGCTCACGCTTCGCGTGAGCCACTTTATTTTGGAGTACTTATCAAACATGAGAAAATAATGGATAATTACTAGAAATATGCAGTCTAGAGGCAAAACCATGCAAGAACAAAATTGGGGTGATGAGGAGTTATGGATCGTTACGGCTAGTTCCGCAAGTGTCCAAGAATCGCAACCAACGGGTCAAAAAAGTCCCACTCGCGATTTTAATCCTTATGGTAGCCCCTCTAAAGCTACGGTATCAGGTGAGGAACTAAAGGAAAGTCGGATCAAGGCAGAGACTCTCGCAGCGCAGATGTCGCAGTTTGTGAAGGTGGTCAGTAAGGTGTTTACAACTGTTGAGAAGCAGGTAGAGCCAAAAGCAGGTTTGCATCTGGATGAGATTACCCTAACGGTGGAAATTAGCGGTGAGGGTGAAATTAAGTTACTGGGTACGGGTGGCAAGTTGGGTGGTAAAGGGGCGATCGAGTTAAAATTTAAGCGATCGGATTTACCAAAGGCTGTTCAGGCTTCGGAGACAGTTTAAAGCTATGGCGAGAAATTGCGCGGTAATTGTCGGAATTAATGACTATGATGAGATTTCGCCTCTGAAGTATGCCAAAAGCGATGCGGAGAGGATGCGTGATTTTTTCATGCAGGATTTGGGCGTTAGTCCTGATGACCTGTACTTTTTTACTGATGATTCTCCGCGCAATACTCTGGGGCGTAAGACTCAGCCGACCTATGGCACGCTTAAGTCTTTTTTAGGCGATCGCTTTGAAAACTCATTTCTATCCGCAGGGGATACGCTGTGGTTTTACTTTAGCGGTCATGGGATGCCCTGTGAGGGACGCGATTATCTGTTGCCGAGCGATGGCAATCCGCGAACTATGCCTGCTCTGGGGATTGCGATTAGTGATGTGACGGAACGCTTGCGGCGGAGTGGGGCAGATAATGTGGTGATGTTGATTGATGCTTGTCGCAGTGATGGGGCGAAGAATGCGGGGATGGGCATTGGTGAGGAGAAGCAACAGGGGGTAATTACATTTTTTTCTTGTAGTCCGTCACAGGTTTCCTATGAGATTGATGAGATTGGGCAAGGGGCGTTTACAAATGTGTTGTTGGAGGCGTTGCGGATTCAGGGTGAGGGAAATTGTGCGACGGTGGAGAGGTTTGCTAATTATTTGAAGGCGCGTGTGCCTCAGTTGACCAAAAGGTACAAGAATTATGTGCAGTCGCCCTATGTCAAGATTGAGCCTGAAACGAAGTTGCATTACATCCTATTGCCTAAGTTTGCGAATCTCTCGGATATTGCTTTGCTTAGAGAAAATGCACTTGAGGCTGAAAATGAGGAGGATTATGATTTAGCTTTTCAGTTATGGTTGCGGGTAAATGTTGCGGCAGGTGGGACAGATATTAAGGCTATTAAAGCTTTTCAGCGTTTGGCAAATAAGCAATCTACTCCAAGTCCTCAGCCAAGGGAAGCAGTTAGTTCTAGTGGTAGAAAAACTCCTTCATCACCTCAAGTTTCACCCCCTGTGGTTCCTAAAGAGTTTCAGAGAGAAGTTATTGGCAGAAAAACTCCGCCAGTGTCACCAGTGCCAGAGGTCAAGAAAAATTCTGTGGAATTGGTGAGTGCGAAGGGGATTGATTATCGTGAATTGGAAAAATTGCTCAAAGATAAGCAATGGTATGAGGCAGATCAATTGACTGACAAATTGATGCTCAAGGCTTCAGGACGAGAAGAAGGAAAATGGATCGTCCCTGAAAGTATTAAAAAGTTTCCCTGTGAAGATTTGCAGATGATCGATCGCCTATGGGTGAATTACAGTAATGGACTCTATGGCTTCAGCGTCCAAAAGCCAATTTATGTCGAGTGTGGTGGTAAGCTAGATTTTAGTAGTCCCAGTTCTGAGACTTGGGAAAAGTTTTGCAAAGCGACTGCATGGAAAAAGGATGGTAAGATTGTGAAATACCCCAACCCATTTCTTGAAATTAATTTCATAAACGTAAAAGGACACCTCCCTTATATATGGGTGTGGGGAGGTGTGGAGGAGAAGGGGATGGGCAGTGGTTTCTTTTCTCGCATCGAGACTTGTGAAGTGTAAAGCATAAAAGTTTCACACTTCTATTAGCTTTTGTAAACCGCCTTTTAGCTACGACATAATCAGCATCCTATCGTTTCGTTACCTGTCACCAGCCTCTTCAGCATCCTTATCGTTATTTTCCGAAAATTTCTGGCAAGCCACCTTGGGATCGTAACAATTTGCCATTACAAATTTTTCTGATAATTAATAATTAAATGTAGGGGTAGAGCATTTGCGTCACTATCTCGCAACACTTCACCACAATCTTCATTCGCAAATGCTCTACCCTCTTCGCTATAAACAACAATTTATCCATGAGGTTGAGATATGGTCAGTAAATGTTAGATTATTTTGGGCAGTTCGAGATTTTCGGTAAATGACGAAGGTTAAGGGCAGAGCATTCCCGATTTAGACGGATCTAAGAATTCATAAATGGTTGCGGGAATGCTCTGCCCCTACGACCTACAAACAAATATTTTCCTTTCCTTGTGTCTTACCAACAATCCTCAAACCGCAGGGATAATTTATCGGTAAAAGCAAAGAGGGTAGAGCATTTGCGTATTGAGATTTTGGTGATAATTTGTAAATATTGGCGCAAATGCTCTACCCCTACATTTGGTATCTTTTCGGCATTTGATTTATGTCTTATAACCCCGAAATCCATCATCGGCGCTCTATCCGCTTGCAAGGATATGACTATACAAACGCAGGAATCTATTTTGTAACCATCTGTTGCTATCAAAGACAGCATTTATTTGGAGAGATAGATAACGGAGAGATGAGAATAAATGCGATCGGTCAAATTGTCTCTAACCTATGGCAAAAAATCCCTCAGCATTTTCCGAATGTAGAACTTGATGGATTTATTCTGATGCCCGATCATCTACATGGAATTATCATGATTTCCGAATCAAAGGAAAAATCATCATTAGCCAACATCATTCAAAACTTTAAATCTATTTCTTCTCGCAAAATCAACTGTATTAACAAAAGCTACGGCATATCAATTTGGCAACGCAACTATTACGAAAGGATAGTAAGGACTGAACAGGAATTAAAAAACCTGCGTGAATACATTGAAAACAACCCAGCTAATTGGAAAGATAGCAATACCGAATAAATCAAAATAATGTTTGCATTCCCATAATTCCCGTAGGGGCAGAGCATTCCCACCACAATCTATAAATTCTGCAACCATCTCAACTTGGGAATACTCTGCCCAAAACCTCCAAAATCCACCAAAATCTCAATCCGACCTAAACCTTTAACATTCACCGAAAATCCCCAAACCGTAGGGATAATTTATTGGTAAATGCGAAGAGGGTAGAGCATTTGCGTATAGAGATTTCGGTGATAATTTACAAGCAAATGCTCTATTCCTAGAGGGTTTTGGAATTTTGGATTTTAGAAATGCTTAACCCTCTTCGCTTGCACCGATCGCTTATCCCTTCGTTGCGAGGTTGAGGGCAGAGCATTCCCAAATGAAGGGAATCTGTAAAATCATCAATCTCTGTGGGAATGCTCTGCCCCTACGCGATTTTGGGATTATGTCGATATTTCTCAGTGGATAAATCGCGATCGCGATCGCCATAATCGATAAAAACACTTGAAATAATTAATCCCAAACGTTTTTGTTCATCTTAAATTTTCGGTTAAGATAAAGTCTATCGACGATAAACTTTCTACGAACTCGCTAAAAAATTGCTAAGGCTCTTGCAGATAAAAAATGTCTCACCAACATTGGCTTCGACTTCGCTCAGCTAACGTTGGCTGAGCGAAGCCGAAGCCAACGTTAGCGCCTGTTGCCTTAATTCATGAGAATATCAGAGATTCTTGGAGAGTGTTATTTTAAATTTGTAGGTAAATTATGATTGCCAATTCGCAATTTAATTATATAACTCCAATAGAAAGCCTAGACGAATATGTTTTGGTGAATACCAAACGTCAACGCCTTGATTGTTTTCGGAAAGAATCAGGACGCTGGTTTTTAGTAACTTATTCCGATGAACAAGATTTCCAATTATCTAGCATTAACTTTGAAGATAAGTTGGTGGATCTGTCCGAAGATGTTAGTTTTGTGGAGCATTTATGAATGCGATCGCCATTGATTTTGGTAGTAGTAATACGGTGATTGCTCGATGGAATATCGCTACTAATCAACCTGAAACTTTAAATTTTGAGAGCCTTAATCGTCCAGCACCTTTAAATGCACTTGTGCCATCACTGCTCTATGTCCAGAATGCTCAAGAGGAAATTGTAGAGATTGGACAATATGTGATCGATAGGGGAAAAGATCGTCCTCAGCCGCGATTGTTCAATCAAATCAAGCGGCGCTTGGTAGCGAATGTTGGCTATAGTCCTAGGCTTGATGATGTGAAAGTCACGCCAGAATGGGTAGGCAATCAGTTTTTGAGACAACTCCTAAACAAATTGCGATCGCAACAAATCTTTCCATCAGAAGTAATTTTGACGGCTCCTGTCCAAGCTTACGAGAAATATTTACGTTGGCTAGAGGAATGTAGTATAGAAATATTCGCTTCCAATTTGCCGACTTTAGAAGTGCCACGCATTCGGATTCTTGACGAACCAACGGCAGCAGCATTGGGCTATGAGGCGATCGCCCCTAGTGCATTGGTACTAGTAATTGATTTTGGGGGTGGAACCTTAGATTTGTCACTGGTGCGCTTGCCCAAAAGTGACAATGTGGTGAAATGGGGGGATCAGATAGGTGTCAATCGTAGTCAATGGACAGAACACAAAGCCGAAGCGATCGCCAAAACTGGTTATACGCTTGGTGGTGAAGATATCGATCAGTGGCTAGTTCAGGATTATTTAGATAGTCATGAAGATATTGCTGATGGATTAAGGAGTTCTAGTATCCTGAAGTTATTAATGGAACGGATTAAAATCCAGCTTTCGGAAACGGAAACAGCTTCAGAAATATTTTTTGATGTTAATAATCGATCAGCACTTGAGATTAACTATACTCGCCAACAGTTAGAACAATTACTTGATCGCAAAGGTTTTTATCGAATTCTGCAATTAGGAATCGATGAATTAATTAACCGTGCTTTTAATAAAGGAGTTCTCAAAGGTGATATCAAGCATATTCTCTTAGTCGGTGGCTGTACGCTCATTCCCTCAGTGCGTATCTTTGTCGAGTCATATTTCACGATGGGAAAAGTCTATAGTCACAAACCCTTTGAAGCGATCGCTCATGGGGCATTGCTGCTCAGTCAGGGTGTGAGTGTGCAGGACTATATCTTCCATTCCTATGCGATTCGTCATTGGGATCGAACTACGGAACAATGGAAATATCAGCCCCTATTTCGGCGTGGTCAGGTTTATCCCACCCGTCGCCCCATCGAGTTAGTACTTAGAGCCACTCAACCCGATCAGTCCGAAATTGCCCTCATCATTGGTGAACTCGAAAGTCGCCCCAAGGGTGCTGCCGAGATTAGCTTTGATGGAGATCGCATCGTGATGCAGTTTAACCAAAAGGAGAAAGAGAATTTTCAACCCTTACAAGCTGATGTTAATGGGGAAGGTATCCCACAAGCGATCGCTATACTCGATCCGCTCGGACAGCCCGACTGCGATCGCCTCAAAGTTTTCTTTAGCATCAGTGAAAAGCGCGAGTTATTAGTTACAGCGATCGACCTACTTACGCAACGTCAACTGTTAACCGATTATCCTGCCGCAAAATTGCATTAAAAAATAGGTTGTTTGTCCCAATTTATTTAGAGCTTAAAGTGCTAGCTCTAATAAAAAGCCAACTCGACTGTCATAAACTAAAGGCGATCGCCGCCATTCAACTTTTGTGCCGAGCCGTAAATTATTGGTAATTGCATAACTAGTAGAGAGCGTCGTTGTACTCATCTCTAGATTGCCACTAGGAGAGGTAAAGGTATGGCCTAACCGCAGGTCTGAGCTATGGGGCGATAGTACCAAGACTCCTTGCAATCCCACATCTAACCCTGAAATTTGCGGACGATCAAGTTGATTGAACTGACGATAACCGACCACTGGCGCTATATTCCAATAGGAACCTAGGGGTAAAAGATAGTAGCGAAAATTTGCCTGTAGCTCGCTTTCACGACCACTAAATTCGGTCTGGTAGCTGCCATTAACAGTTAAGGGTGATTGCCCCACAAACATATCTTCAAATCCCGCCTCAATACCCAGTGAGTTATTCCGTGATGTAATCCCTAGCTTCAGTTTTTTATTAAAGCTCGGCACGTTATAAATATCGTCCAAAAGATCGGGTGGCTTTTCTAGCCAACGACGTAATACAGGGCTACTTTCGATCACTTGGCGATCGATTTCGATGTCCTTAGCTTGCCGTGCCATTTTGGTATCGCCATAGGCTGCTGTGCTAATACCAAAATACAAAAATGCAGCTATAGCGATCGCCAATTTTTTTGCCATAACTTTTGCAAGAGGTTGCTAGAAGTGAGGTAACAAAGATAATTATGCCTTATTAAAAGATTTTCGCCTATGTAAACCTTATATCCAATCCGCAGATTATCTTGTCTTTAAAGAAATGTGGCGCACGCTGTGCGTGCGCCACATTTCTTTGGATTTAGATTTTATCTATTTACTATCTGGCTTCTTCGTTACGCTATTAAAATACTGTTTAGCCTTCGTAAAAGCATAATTCAACTTATCCCCAATGGTAGGTTCAGGAAGTACGGCAACAGTAATTTCTTCATCGGGAAATTCCTTGAGACGATAGCCATACTCAAGATTCTCCTTATACTTCCGTAGAATTGGATAGAGACGAATTGCTCCCTTAAGCAAAGCATCCTCTTGCTGGAAAATCGCACGACTAATCAGATTGCTTCTCTCTACTGCCATCGAACCCGCAGGAACCCATTCTTTTCCCTTGATGCGAATGTAAATATTGAACTCAGGCAAACCCTTATCCTTCATCTCATCATATTTACTAGCAGCAACTTGATGTTTATTAGGAGCCTTTTTCTTTTTCTTAGACTGACCCGAACCTTGAGCAAATCCCGTTGGTTTAGTTGCAGGCATAGCTTTACCTTTGATTTTTAAAAATAGTTTTGAGTAACTTGATAAGTTCTGCAAAGCAGAACTTATCAAGTTTTTGCAATTATTAAATGTGTTTACAAAAGTTTACTTTAGTAGATGATGCAAACACAATCATTCTTTAAGTAGGTAGTTATATAGCTATCGCCAAATCAGGCGGTTGCTAATCACCCTAAAAACTTTAGATATCAAAAAGCCGCCTACAGGCGGCTTTTTGATTAACCTTCTTTCAGTTGACTAGAGGGTGAATCTAGATCAAAGAGGACTTGTAACATTTGCATGGCACGTCGGCGTGACTCGATATCCTGTTGAGCGCGTAACTGCACCATCGGATCATGCAAGATCTTATTAATGATGCCGCGAGTCATGCTTTCGATCACATCCTGATGCTTATCAGCAAAATCATTACCGAGGCGAGATAAAGCTTTTTCCATCTCTTGCTCACGGATGATTTCCATTTTTTGACGAAGCTTGCTGATCGTGGGGACTGTTTCGAGCGATCGCCACCACATATCAAACTCAGCTACACAACCTTCAAGTAAAATCTCCGCTTGCATTGCCATTTGCCGACGACTTTCTTGGTTCTCGGCAACCACTGCTTGCAAATCGTCCACATTGTAGGCTCTAGTATTCGGCAACTCGTTTACATCAGAACTGATGTTGCGGGGTACAGAGATATCAACGAGGGTTAAGCCATTATGATTCGTAGAAATTTCTTCAAGATGCTTACGGCTAATAATCACCTCAGTAGAAGCCGTACTGGTAAACACCAAGTCGGAAACTGCCACACAATCAAACATTTGCTCGAGAGGATGAATGTCAAACTGAGCACCACTCGCTTCAAATTCCTTGAGCATTGTCTCAGCACGCGCACGGGAGCGATTGACGATCGCAATTTTTTGAGCACCTTTAGAAATTAAATGCTTAACCAATAGGCGCGACATCTTGCCAGCACCAATGATCGTTGTGTGCTTATCCGATAAATTTTGCAGCTTAATCTGAGCAAGTTCTACTGCTGCTGAACTAATTGACACCGCACCTGTCCCAATTTCGGTTTCAGTGCGAACTCGTTTGCCTGCGGAGAGAGCTTGTTTAAAAAGTTGGTTGAGAATGCGCCCTGCACCATTGTGTTGTTGGGCAAGACGATGGGTATTTTTGACCTGTGCAAGAATTTGTCCTTCACCAAGCACCAGACTGTCTAAGCCTGAAGCAACTCGCATCAGGTGAGTCACGGCATCTTGACGGAGCAGAATAAACAGATAGCGACGGAGGAACTGTAGAGGTAGTTGGCTAAATTCCGCAAGAAACTGCATGATTTCGCGAATGCCACCTTCGGCTTCGCTGGTGACTACATACAACTCTAAGCGATTACAGGTGCTTAAAATTGCAGCTTCTTCGATATTCGGATAGCTCATCAGTTGAGCGATCGCAGCTTCCATGCGATCCTCTGGAATACTCAACTTTTCTCTTACTTCCACAGTCGCCGTTTTGTGACTCAAGCCAACAACTGCAATATTCATATCGTAAATGCGTTTCTTATTTAGGAATTGGACTAGAAATAATTATCTTATTGGTAGAGCTTATCAGGAGATAGCTACCACTGTAGTAGGTACTTATTACTCCTTAATGTTCTGTAACGTACGCATAAAAACAAGGGGCTTAAGCCCCTTGTTGAAAAGTCAAATAAAGTCTGCCGTTGGCAGATCGTTGTCATAAAGAAATCAATTTTTGCGGCGTGGCTTCGCCGCGCCGCAAAAATCAGTTCCTTATCCTTAACGCAAGTTAATAGTTTTAGGGCTATCACCAGTCAAGTGAATGGTATCAACGAAACGAGCAGTCTTCGATTGAGTAGAGATGACCAAAGACTGAGTACGGCAACCGCCACCAAAAAAGCGGACACCTTCCATCAAAGTACCAGGGGTAATACCACAACCAGCGAATAATACATCCTTACCACAAGCCAATTCATGAGCATCATAGACCTTATCGCCATCTTCGATACCCATTTCCTTAAGACGAGCCAAGTTACCTTCACGGGTCCACTTAGCGCTTTCAGGAGTATTAACTTCGGCTGGGTCATATACTAGGCGACCTTGGAAATGTCCACCCAAGCAACGCATTGCAGCTGCGGAGATTACACCTTCAGGAGCAGCACCAATACCCATCAAAGCATGGATGTTTGTACCAGCAAAACCGCAGCAAATTGCCGCAGATACGTCACCATCACTGATCAAACGTACACGAGCACCCGCAGCACGAATTTCTGAGATTAAGCCTTTATGACGAGGACGATCCATCACAACAACGACCAATTCCTCGATCGAGCGATTGAGACATTCAGACAGAATTTTTAAATTTTCGGTAGGTGTTTTGCGAATATCTACGTGACCCTTTGCAGCAGGAGGTGCAGCTAATTTGTCCATATAGAAGTCAGGAGCGCGGAACAAACCATTACGCTCAGAAATTGCCAAAACTGCCATCGAACCATTTTGACCATAAGCAACTAGGTTTGTACCTTCGCAAGGGTCAACAGCGATATCAATTTCTTGTAATTCTTCGATTGTGCAAACTTCAGCAGCATTTGGCTGTGTGCAAACACCAACTTCTTCGCCGATATATAGCATGGGTGCTTCGTCGCGCTCACCTTCACCAATAACGATGCGTCCACGCATATGAATTTTGTTCATGCGTTCACGCATTGCTTCAACGGCTGCTTCGTCGGCTTCATCTTTTTTACCCAAGCCCATCCACTTAGCAGAGGCGATCGCAGCCTGTTCAACGACCTCAATAATCTCAAGGCTGATTGTATTATCCATGCGTAGGAATCCCTATATTTATCTAAATTTTGCAACTATTAAGCTTTTGTTATGCTCTAGAAATTTTCTAGAAACCGAAAACAAAGTTCAATCTAGTTGTGCCTTACTACACAACCTCGTAATCTAGTTTACAGGTCAGACTGACACGAAACTGATAAGAAGACTAAATGGGTGGTATTAAGTTTTCATAAGTTTTGATACGATTTAAATAGTAAATCTCTATAAAACTGTACAAAGTGCTGCCTCTCTATAATTGAGAGGTAATTAACAGAACTTTTGAAAGCACAAGGTATTCTCAGATTTTTGTAAGTTTGGCACAAGTCTACTTATCAAAAATCTTGGAATTTGAAGTTAACGCCCCACGTTCTCCTCTGCTTTGTTTTTGTCTGTAAATAGCTGGTCGCAATTACATGTAAAACTCTAAAACCTGTGGCACACGCGCAGCGTGCGCCACAGGTTTTGTCTCTGTTTTTTGAATCATGTCTAGCTACCTATGTGTAGCAATCCTAAATGGTTTGTGGAAGTGCAGCCCGAAGGGGTGCGCTTCCACAAACTCAAAAATCTACCAATGAGTTAGGACTGCTATATGTAATTTGAGTGATTGTAATTACTCAAAAATTTTGGATTGCCCAATCTGCTTTACCTCGTTTACTAATTTTGGTTAAGAAATGCTTAACACTGGTACGATCTAAGCATGGGCTTTTCTCCTCTATCCCAATTAACGTACTGCGATAACTGCTATGCTGCCAGACCATTCTGTTTTTGCTGATGAGATGCCTACCGAATTTCTTAATCACCATGATCTTAATGATCTAGAGACAAATAATGATATTGAGACTGATAAACCACAGGAAGCTTGTGGCGTTTTCGGAGTACTAGCAGCAGAGGGGGATGTTGCCAAACTTGTATATTTTGGGCTATATGCTTTACAACATCGTGGACAAGAGTCCGCTGGGATTACGGTTTATGATGATCGCGGCACTACCCATACTTACAAAGCGATGGGGCTGGTCTCACAGGTTTTTAACGAAACAATTTTGACTGAGATGAAAGGTGCTTTGGCGATCGGGCATAATCGCTACTCCACTACAGGTTCTAGTAAAGTTTGCAATGCTCAACCCATTGTTGTTAATACTCGACTAGGAGATTTCTCACTTGCCCATAATGGCAACTTGGTCAATGCAACAGAGCTACGTGGTGCACTCGCTGCCCAAGGTCATGCCCTCGAATCAACCACCGACTCCGAAGGCATTGCCTTTGCTGTGAGCGAAGCTGTTGAAGAAGGCAAGGATTGGCAAGAAGCAATCATTACAGCTTTGCACCGATGCCATGGGGCTTTTAGTTTAGTCATGGCAATTCCCAATGCCATTATTGGAGCGCGTGATGCTTATGGTGTTCGCCCCTTAGTAATTGGTAAAACTCCAGATGGCTCTTATGTCCTGTCATCAGAAACCTGTGGTTTAGATATTATTGGTGCTGAGTACATCCGTGAAGTACTTCCAGGTGAACTGGTAATTATCACTATGGAAGATGGCATTCAATCGGTGCAATGGGAAGAATCTAGACCGAAACTATGTGTCTTTGAGATGATCTACTTTGCACGACCCGATAGCCTCATGCATGATGAAAGTCTCTATACCTATAGAATGCGAATTGGGCGAGAGCTTGCTAAGGAGAATTTCGTTGAGGCTGATATTGTCATTGGTGTGCCTGATTCGGGTATCCCTGCGGCGATCGGCTTTTCCCGTGAGTCAGGAATCCCTTACGCAGAAGGACTAATTAAAAACCGCTATGTGGGACGTACTTTTATCCAGCCAACTCAAGCTATGCGTGAGTCTGGTATCAGGATGAAGCTGAATACATTGCGTGATGTTTTACAAGGTAAGCGTGTAATTGTAATCGATGATTCGATCGTAAGGGGAACGACGAGTCGTAAAATAGTAAGAGCATTGCGTGAGGCTGGTGCGACTGAAGTACATATGCGTATTTCTTCACCGCCCGTTACTCACCCTTGTTTTTACGGTATTGATACGGACTCGCAAGATCATTTGATTGCATCACACAATTCTGTAGAAGCGATCGCCAAACAGATTGAGGTTGATACGCTTGCGTATCTCAGTCACGACGCAATGTTAACAGCGACACAGATTGATACCACGCATTTTTGCACAGCTTGCTTTACAGGAAAATATCCTATTGACGTTCCTGATAAGCTCAAGCGCACCAAACTTATGCTAGAAAATACTGCACCATGACCAAGATCCTCTTTCATCTCGCATTCCCAGTCAAAGATATTCCAAGCACCAAGGCTTTTTATATTGATGGCTTGGGTTGTCTAGCGGGGCGCGAGTCAAATGACTCACTGATCATGAGTTTGTACGGACACCAGTTGGTAGCGCACGTTGTTCACGAGTCATTCGACGTACAGCGTGGAATTTATCCTCGTCATTTCGGCTTAGTTTTCTATTCTGAAAGTAACTGGATGGCTCTATTAGAAAAGGTGCATGATAAGCGGCTAAAATTTTATCAAAAACCAAAGGTTCGCTTTGTTGATACCCCTTTAGAGCATCGAACTTTTTTCTTAGCTGATCATTCAGGCAATATTTTAGAGTTTAAACATTACAAGTTTGAGACAGCTATTTTTGGCGAGACTGATTTTCATGAAGTCGGTGACACAGATTTTGCTCAACAAGTAGCAGTTGGTACTTACAAGTAATAAAAACATTAATAAAAAAGGAGATAGCACTAGTGCTATCTCCTTTTTTGTTTGCTTTTAATTTGTTCCGAAGCATCTGAAATTGTTTTCTTTTTTGGCGTTGGCGTGCTGAGCCACCCTTACCTTTGTTGTTACGACCTTCGCTGCGAGGGGATTCCCATCGCTTGAGCCTTTGGTTCATATATGTTCTCTAATTTAGGATAGGAACAATATAAATTGAGCTACTTCAGAATTACTATCACTCTTTAGAATGAAAGCATAAATATCCAACTAACGAATTGCTGCGCGGAGCGCAGCAATTCGTTAATTAACGTAAGTTCGGGATAATTTGAAACGTGCTTTTAGAGAGGGTTGGCGTAGCCAACCCTCTCTAAAAGCACAAAAGCAAAAACCTTGCCTAGCAAGGTTTTTGCTTTTGTGCTTTGAAAATTCGCCAGCTTAACTCGAACTGTTTGGGAGAATTTGAAATGGGTTTTGAGATAGGGCTTGCGTAGCAAACCCTATCTCAAAACCCAAAAGTAAAAGCCTTGCTTAGCAAGGCTTTTACTTTTGGGTTTTTAAAATTTGCCAAATTAACCCGAACTGATGTTAGTTAGATATTAGTTTCTGCTTAAGATCTTCAGGATTTCTAAATCCTACGGCGATCGCTTTACCATCTTTGACAAATAAAGGACGCTTCAGCAGCATGGCATCCTTAGCATAGGCTGCAATCCATTGAATATGTGACCATGTTTCTTTTTCAGAGCCCAAGGCGCGGTAAGACTGCCCTGAGGTATTTCTCATAGCTCTTTCCCCTAAAATGCTTACCCATTCAGCGATCGCTATTCTAGATGGTGGATAGTCTTTGGTATTTATAAATTCATAGGCAATACTTTGAGCTTCTAGCCAAGCGATCGCTTTTTTGCAAGTTCCACAACTAGGAATACCATAGACTTGAATAGACATGAATTTTTTTAGTATAAATGGTGGCTTTTGTCTATGCAACAATAGTGTTATGCATCGCTATTGTATGTGAGAGAGGCAATCTTTTGCCAATCAACCTTGAATCGTCGTAAAGTCTGATTCGTCACCAAAATCCCTCAGATTTGATACGGAATAATTGGGTATGGAAATAGTGTGTCTATGACTATGGAGAATCTCCTGTGCTTCTGGAGAATTGATATGAATTAAGGCTCTCTCCACCGCTTTGCGTACAGAGCGATCGCGATCCTTGAGGAATTGTGAAAGATAAAACACGGCATCATGTGTACCAATTTCCCCCAATGCTGAAGCCGCATCACAACGGACATAGGCATAATCATCTTCTTTCAGAACTTGAGCTAGCAGTGGCACAACTTCTTCCATCCCAATTTGTCCTAGAGTACGGGCGGCAACACTACGGGTATGACTAGAAGAGTTTTTGAGCATTTGCGCGACAGGCGCGATCGCAGGAACACCGATATTTTTTAGAGCTTGCACAGCTTGCGATTGCACACTGATATCATTCTCAGTCAAGAGGCTAGCAAGGGGATGTGCTGATAGTGGCGATTTAATTTGTCCTAAAGCCCAAGCTGCTTCAAATCTTACAGACTTACTGCCATGCTTGAGCGCTTCGATCAGAGTAGTCACTGCTAAGGGTGAACTAATTTGACCTAATGAGTGTGCTGCATGGACTTTGACAATATCATCGCTGTACTTGAGAGCATCTACTAGGGGTGAGACGGCAGGTAGACTTGCTCTTCCCAAGGCTTTAGCTACAGCCGCTTGCACTTGGATCGATGGATGACGCAATAAACTAATTAGGGCATTAATGGCTTCAGTACTACCGATCCAGCTCAGTGCTGAAGCTGCCTGCCAAATAATTTGTCGATTGGGATTTTTGGTGGCTTCGATGAGGGGGTTAATGGCTAAAGGCGATCGCAAATATCCTAAGGCGATCGCTGCTTTTTTGGAGATGGAAACTTCATCGCTTTCTAAGCGATCGAGCAAGGCAGGAACAACATTTTCACGACAGCGAATAATTTTTTGAAGGGCGATCGAAAAATGATCGGAACGAGCAGCTGCATCAAATTCTGCTAGAATTGCCGACTCCCCCCCTAATTCAGGAGCAGACAAAATATGACGATTATCAGAAACTGCATACCCCGGAGATACAGGAATTCGATAATCTTCAAGCTTTGGTGGAATAAATTTTGAATTCGGCGGGATTTTGGGTACTTCAGGTGGTTCTTGAGCGTTCATATCGGCTGTCCTAATTAAAAAGCATTAATTATGTTGTCTAGTCCCGTTACCCATTACAACAAGCCAAAGGTTAGCTATATTTAACATTACATTTTACGAGCCGAGTCTGCAACACTGGTTATAAAAATCACTTTGATTCAGGTTGGGGAGCTATCAATTTTTTGCACAGATAGATTTCGAGTTCTTTGGATGATAAACCGTTGCATAATGTACAAAATGGCTTTATAACAATGATTTAGGTTCAAAATCCTCAAAAAAGTTTTCTATCGGCTAAGCATCTATAATTGTTGAATAATTACTTATGATTAGCGACTTATTTGTGAATCAACGGCAAGTAAATATGTAACTTAAATGCAAATCATCCATTAATATAGCAAGCCCCGTAGTTCTAAGAAATTATTTAAGAATTTAAGGGACGCAAAAGAAAATAACGAACTAACTTTTGTGCCAAGGCTTTACGCAAAAAATCGGGTTCTCCATTAAATCGTTGCATCCTAACACATAGATTTTTGTTTAACATTCTAGAAATCTATCTCCACAAATCTCCCATAATCGAGAGATTTAAGTCTGGTGAAAGTACATTAATTCCATTATTTGAGAATTTCATGCAGTTTTTGGATTTTCGGTAAAACTGCAAAATAATGCTAATAGCTAATTTATGAATCAAATTCTGAGCGCCTTTACTTTATTTTTAAGTCTCCTTGTTGAAGCAATTCCCTTTTTGATGATGGGAGTTTTGCTGTCTGGGGCTTTATTAATATTTGTAGATGAACGCAAGCTTATTAAGATCCTACCCAAAAATCCTTTTTTAGGTGCGTTGGCAGGGAGCCTACTAGGATTTATGTTTCCTGTGTGTGAGTGTGGCAATGTGCCTGTGGCGAGACGATTGATCTCTCAAGGTGCGCCAATTTCGGTAGCGGTCAGTTTTTTGTTGGCGGCTCCGACGATTAATCCTGTAGTAATTTGGGCAACTTGGACAGCATTTCGCGATCAGCCTGAAATTGCTGTGCTGCGGGTGGTTTTATCCCTAGCAAATGCGGTGATCATATCAATGATATTTAGCGCTCAAAAAGATTTACGTCCAATTTTGCAGCCAAATATTGCGATCGCTTTGCCTGCCCCAAAAGTGAAAGCTGGTGCTGTGCCTACAGGGACATTTTTCTTAGGGGAAGATCGTAGTCAGCCTTTAGATTTATCAGGCTACAACACTGAAAGTAATCAAATTATTACGAAATCTCTGCCCGATCGCTTAAATCTATTGTTAGACAATACCCTTGCAGAAATGCGTGAGTTAGGCGCGATTTTGGTGTTTGGTAGTGCGATCGCTGCGATCATTCAGGTATGGGTTCCTCGCGATATTATTCTCAGTTTGGGACAGGGGCAGGTTAGCTCGATCATATCCATGATGATTTTGGCAGCGATAGTTTCTATTTGCTCAACGGTGGATGCATTTTTTGCGCTTTCCTTTGCGTCAACTTTTACGGGTGGATCGTTACTAGCCTTTTTAGTATTTGGCCCGACGATTGATCTCAAAGCGATCGGTTTGATCTTAACGATTTTCCAAAAACGCGCCGTTATCTATATGTTTTTACTAACCGCCCAACTCACCTTTTTAAGCTGTCTGTTTATCAATTTCCAAATTCGTTAAGCTACTAAAATCCAGAAAAATTTTTGAAAGCATCGCGAAGCGATGCTTTCAAAAATTTTTCTGGGTTTTAAGTCAGCGCAAAGCGCTGTATGCTGATCAAAAGCTATTCTCCGTTACTAAATTGAAAGGTTGCCCGTGTCTGTTAGTGAATCTGTGCTCGAATCTATATCTGTCGAATCCATTACTAATGAATCCTTAACCAATATCGATCCCACAGATTTTTCGTTGTCCTTACCCGATCCAAATGATGAAGGTTTAGCAGAAGGGCAATTTCTTGCAGAAGTTGATCAAGCATGGCAAGTATGCGATCGCTTTGATTTACAAACAGATATTTGGCGTGGCAGAATTTTGCGAACTGTGCGCGATCGCGAAAAGGCAAATGGCGAAGGTCGTGGCACTGGCTTTTTGAAATGGCTACAAGAACGCGAAATTAGTAAATCTCAAGCCTATTCATGGATTCAACTAGCGAATAGTGCGGATACGCTCATGGCTGATGGGCAGCTAGATGCCGATGATATTCGCCAGTTTAGTAAACGCGCCTTTCTGGAAACTTCCCAAGCGGCTCCTGAAGTGCAGCAACTGATTGTTGATGCGGCTCGAAATGGCGAAAAGATTACCCGTCGTGAGGTGCGCCAACTTTCCGACGAATGGACTGCTATGAGTTCTGATCATCTTCCTGATGATTTAAAAGAGAAGGTGGCTGCTCACACAATCCCTACACGCTATGTGGCTCCATTGGTGCGCGAAATTGATAAATTGCCTGAAGCTTATCAAGCACCGATCAAACAGGCGATCACAGATGGTTCTGATCTGGACAATATCAAACTCGTCACTGCGGATGCTCAAAGATTGACTAAATATCTATCGAATACCAGTCAAGTCCAAGCGATTACACAGCGTTCGATAAATATCGATCTTGCTCTCGAAGAAGCCCTACGCATCGGATGTCTTAAGCTTGCATCGGATCTCGTTAGCCAAGCCTCACAACTCGAACAGGCGATCGCGAAACTCTACAGCACATGGAAACGAGTCTCAATGTCCGCCGATCAGCTATATGTAGAGGCAGGTGCAAGTACTCCCAATTTAATTGATTTGCTCAATTCTCTTGATTCCCTTGCTAGTCCTAATATTGCAGTACAAATTGGGAATGATCAGTCAGGAAGAACGATTCGCTTACAAATTACGGAAGAGTCTTAAAAATATAGCAATATAACAGATAAATAGGACAAAGCAAAAAACAAATAAGTGAAGGTGGAACGAAGTTCCACCTTCACTTATTTGTTTTTTATGTCCTAAGCAACCCTTACATTGCTATATGTGGTGTTGTAAATGCACTACCACATATAGGTTTGACAACTACAAAGAAATTCCTAGAGTAATTTCATGCATGTAGGTAATGAGAGAAAGGTTGCTACGCAACCCCTCTCTCAAAGTCCAAAAAGAAAAGCTTTGCTTAGCAAGGCTTTTCTTTTTGGACTTTTAAAATGAACTGACGTTAGGGAAGACTCTTGCGAATAAAAAATTTTCCACCAGCGATGGCTGAGCGGAATCGAAGCCACAGGTACTTTAATAATAGCAAGTCCCTAAAATCAACATCTATAAAGCCAACATCTATGTACCTTCACGTAGTTTGTCTAAAATAGAACGATCTTCTAAAGTGGAAGTGTCGCTGGTGATTTCTTGACCAGAAGCAAGCGATCGCAACAGGCGGCGCATAATTTTGCCCGATCTCGTTTTCGGTAAAGCCTCCGCAAAGCGAATCTCGTTAGGACGTGCGATCGCCCCAATTTCACCAACAACGTGTTTTTTGAGTTCCTTGGCAAGTTCTTCGCTAGGTTGGCGATCGCCTTCGAGAATTACAAAAGCAAAGATATCTTCACCCTTGACTTCATCGGGCTTACCAACTACCGCCGCCTCCGCTACCGCAGGATGGGAAACTAGTGCTGACTCAATTTCCATCGTGCCTAGACGGTGACCAGCCACATTGATCACATCATCGACACGACCCATCACCCAGTAATAGCCATCCTCATCCTTACGAGCGCCATCACCCGCAAAGTAGACATATTTACCATCCTTAGGCGGAATATGTTCCCAATAGCTCTTACGGAATCTCTCTGGATCGCCGTAAACCGTTCGCATCATGCCCGGCCAAGGATGACGCACGACTAGATATCCGCCTTCATTGTCATTGGCAGAATTACCATCCAAATCAACAATATCGGGAATAATTCCGGGGAATGGAAGTGTTGCCGAACCGGGTTTGGTGGGAATTGCCCCTGGTAAAGCTGTAATCATGATTCCACCCGTTTCCGTTTGCCACCATGTATCGACAATTGGACAACGACTACCACCGATCACACGGTGATACCACATCCACGCTTCAGGATTAATCGGTTCGCCCACGGTTCCCAATAGACGGAGCGAAGTTAAATCGCGAGTATTCGGATGATGTTCGCCCATTTTGATAAAGGAACGAATCGCAGTCGGTGCAGTATAAAAGACTGTGACCTGATATTTCTCAATTACATCCCAGAAGCAACCGAGATTAGAAGCTCTCGGCGCTCCTTCGTACATTAAGGTCGTTGCACCATTGGAGAGTGGTCCATAGACAATGTAGCTATGTCCTGTAATCCAGCCCACATCCGCAGTACACCAATAGACATCAGTATCCTTAAGGTCAAAAATCCATTTGGTAGTCATGTGGCTATAGAGGTTATAGCCTGCGGTGGTATGCACGACTCCCTTGGGTTTGCCTGTACTTCCCGAAGTATAGAGCACGAAAAGCATATCTTCGCTTTCCATTGGTTCGGCTTCGCATTTAGCGGAAACGCCTTGCTGGAGGTCATGCCACCAATGATCGCGACCTGCGCTCATGTGGACATTTTGCCCAGTGCGCTTGACTACTAGCACATCGGTAACGGAAGGAACGGCTCCATTAGCGATCGCTTTATCTACTTGCTCTTTGAGAGGTACGATCACATCTTTGCGCCACCCACCATCGGCGGTGATTACCAATTTGGCTTCAGCGTCAACGAGGCGATCGCGCAAAGCTTCGGCACTAAAGCCACCAAATACCACGCCATGCACTGCGCCGATTCTGGCACAGGCAAGCATCGCGATCGCCGCTTCAGGAATCATCGGCATATAAATTCCTACGCGATCGCCTTTCTGCACCCCTAATTGCTTGAGAGCATTGGCAAATTGACATACTTCGCGATGGAGTTGGGCATAGGTGAGGGTGCGCGAATCGCCATTTTCACCTTCCCAAATTAATGCCGCCTTATTTTTGCGCCATGTCGTCAAGTGACGATCAAGGCAGTTATAGGAAATATTAATTTTGCCCCCATCAAACCATTTCACCGATGGTGGTTGCCAATCGAGAACGGTGTGCCATTTCTCAAACCAATGCAACTCTTTGTTCGCAAGATCTGCCCAGAAAGCAGCAGGATCGGCGGCAGCGCGATCGTATATTTTTTGATATTCTTCTAAACTCTTAATGTGAGCAGCTTGTGAGAACTCAGTCGATGGTTCAAATAAGCGCTTTTCTTGTAAAACTGATTCAATCGTGGGTTGAGACATAGGTGTTGCAAGATCTATAGTTAAATCAATTTATAGCGTTTCCCAGTCTAGTGAAGTGGGGGTATTTCCTCGCTTGTAAGACAAGCGCTATAAATCAGGAAAAAATTTGATAGTTAATTTAATAAGTTGATGGTTATAACCCTAGTGTAATTTACACAGATTATTTAATCGAGAAATACTAAGATTCCGCAATAATCGGCAACATCAGCGATTATTTCTGGGTTGTCTTATAGCAATATTCTTAAATGTTTTGAATGGGAATGGTGCATGAATTAATCAAATCAAAATCCTAAATCTGCCTTAGCTGCTTCCGCGACCCGTAAAACTTCTGGAGTAGAGATTTCTTCCCAAGGCACTTCACCGATCTCGCGATAGAAAGTTTCATCATAGGGACGAGTTTGGACTACTACAGGCATTGGTACAGCATGACCAAGAACTAGAGCTTGTTGCTTAGAATCTAGTTTCGATAAAATTGTTCGCAAATTACCACTACCAGCTACACCCGTGAAAATTGCGTCGATATCTTTCTCATCATTGAGTAAAGCCGTAATTCTGGTTCCAATCTGCGACATTACTTCATTATCAATTCCTGAAGGACGCTGATCGACGATGAGCAAAGTTACAAAATATTTCCGCATTTCACGAGCGATCGTCCCAAAAATTGTCTGTCTAGCTGTATTCGGAGCTAGAAAGCGATGCGCTTCTTCGATGGTGATGGTTAGCTGTTGTGGGCGATCGCTAATATTTTTCGTCTGTAAAAACTTTTCAGCTTGCTGCACATAGGCATGATGAATCCGCCGCGTAATAATATTTGTCGCCAACATATAAGAGAGCAGATTAGATTGCGAACCGAACTCGATCACGATATGTTTACCCGCAGCGATCGCATCGAGAATCCGCTTAATATAATTTTCGGGGCAAGTCTGACGCAAATATTTAAGATCGTCAAGGCGAGTGAGTTTCCTCTGTAACGCCATGATTGAGGATTTACTACCCATTTTCTGTTCGCAAAATTCTTGAATTTCGGAATTAGTCATCGCTAACAGTCGCGAAATCCAAGTCTTACCAAACTCATTGCGTAGAATAATCGCATTTTCTAAACTCGCTTCCGATAGATTTAACTCATCGCGAATTAGCATCAAGTCTTCCACATCAATTTGGTCATAACTAATGTAAAGCTCCTGAGCATCACGCACTCCGCGCCGCCTTGTCGAATCGGGATCAAGGGTATAAATCTGTACCTGTGCGGGAAATAACTGGCGTAAACCTTTAACCGTACTAAATCTTTTACCTTCTGTCGCTGCTTCCCACCCATATTCCGAGTGCATATCAAAAATCAGATTCACTGCCGCTTGCTTACGAATGATCCCTGATAGCAATAGCCGAGTTAAGAATGATTTACCCGTGCCAGATTTTCCAAATACGCCATTACTGCGTTCCACAAAGCGATCGAGATCGAGACAAATCGGTACAGGCATATCAATCGGCTGTCCGATCGCAAAATTTCTCTTATGCGGATCATCCTCCCATCCAAACACAATCCGAAAATCGCGCTCCGTAGCATCAAATACCTGCGAGAAATGGCTGGGGATCGTTTTTACTGGCAGGAGTTGAAAATCACTGATTTCTTCTACAGTTTCATAAACTGGTGATTTTTTGCGCTTTGTCTTTTTAACGCGATCGCTATTTTGGTTTGCCCTCTGTGTGAGCAGATCAAAAGGATTAGACGGCACAAACATTAACATTGGCGTTAGATTAATTGTGCCAAAGGTTCCTGTTCCTGCCAAAATCTCAGTTAAGAAAGTGTTTTCAGGATCAGGCGGATTCATGAGAATGCGCGGACTAGCAGTACCAAGGGTGACATCGGTGAGAATGCAGAAAAAGCGTGTATGCCTACCATGCACCACCAGAAACTTACCGACGCGCATATCTTCAACTGAAATTTCACCATTCAGTCGCACTTCCAACCCGTCGCTTAGAGAACCCTGAACAACAATGCCTAATGGTTGCAAATTCATGCTAAACCTACGTTAAGCGTCATACTTTTGCATAGCATAACAAAATAGAGGCAAAAGCTTAGCTTTTGCCTCTATTTTATTCAAGTTGCCAATTTGCTTGGCAACTTAGATAAATTTAGTAACGACCGCCGCCAGACTTACCGTAGCCGCCACGACCGCCGCCTCTGTTACCGCCGCCAAACGAGTCATTATTCTCGCGAGGCTTAGCCTTGTTAACTTTGAGGACGCGACCCATCCACTCAGCACCATCTAATGCTGTGATTGCAGCATCTTCTTCGGTGTCTTGGCTCATTTCAACGAAAGCAAAGCCGCGAGCGCGACCAGTTTCACGATCAGTAGGGAAATGAACACGAGTGACCTTGCCGTAGTCTTCAAACACTGGCTTTAAATGGTCTTGAGTAACTTCATAGGACAAGTTACCAACGTAAATAGACATTATGCTTTCTCCAAGAATTCAATGAGTATGTAGAGTTAGAGATGTCGGAGAGAAGCTTGTCACGATGAAACAGAAAAAAACTGCCAGTACAGAAAACAATTGCTACAACCGATGAATACTTTTACCTTACGGAAATTAGTCTAACCCATATGGATTAAGTTTGGGGATAATATTACATTTTATTTCTTTTTGCAGAGACTTATCGTGATAACCACAATGGTTTGCCTCTTCGGATTAAGGATTTGTTGCCTAAATTTACAGAAATTGCTATGTATCGCTAATTACGATCTCTCAAAACCCAGATAACTTTTGAAAAAGCCTGCTTCGCAGGCTTTTTCAAAAGTTATCTGGACTACCCAAACCCTAAATAGCCTGTAATGCAAGAAAAAAACTCGTACTAACACTGCTTGCCCTAAAACTTGCATCACCAGATTGTCACTAAAAATTTATAGGCATAATTGCTGAAGAATTACTCTTTTAATTCTTATTTTTTAAATTATTATTTAAAGATTTAGAATCGATGCCTATATTAGGCTATAAGCTATCGCGCATTGATGTAGTACTGCTTGCTAGTAAATAGTCTCCACATTATGAAAAAAGACTTCATCGGATTTAGTGCTGTTGCGATCGCCTGTGGCTGGATTTCCGTCGCTCCTATGCAAGCACAGATAACTGGCGATAAGACATTACCTATCAATACTGTCGTCAATACCAACGGTACAACTTTCACGATTACAGGCGGCACACAGATTGGCGGCAACCAATTTCATAGTTTTCAGCAATTTTCCGTTCCGACAGGTAGTACTGCGTATTTCAACAACAGCAGTGACGTTAGCAACATTATTAGTCGCGTTACAGGTAACTCCATTTCCAATATTGATGGATTAATTAAAGCTAATGGACAGGCAAATCTATTTTTAATCAATCCCAATGGCATTGTTTTTGGTAAAAATGCCCAGTTACAAATTGGTGGTTCCTTTACGGCAAGTACAGCTAATAGTTTCAAGTTCCCTGATGGTACAGAATTTAGTGCTACGAATCCCAAAGCACCTCCATTACTAACGGTTACTACGCCTCTGGGGTTGCAATATGGCAAGGATCATAATGCAACGATTATCAATGATGGCAATCTAAATTCTAATAAAGATTTAACTCTATCCTCAGGCAATGTTGTTAGTAATGGAACTCTCTTTGCACAGGGTAATTTACTTGTCGAGTCTGTTACTGGAGATGTAGAGATTAAAGAAGCGATCGCAAATACTGCCAACTTTAGTGCTAATCGCAATCTGATCTTAAATAACAGCCAAATTGCTACAGTCGGCAACTTGAACCTACTCGCCAAAGATTCATTGATCGCTAGAGATAGCATCGATCGCCCATTCATCGCTTCGGCTGGTGAGAAACTTACCCTCCAAGGCGATCGCTTAGTTGATCTTTTTATCTTAAACAATCCCAATAGTGGTTTGTTCTCAGGGCAAGACATGGTATTTCGTTCCGCTAATACCATCATCGGTGATGCCCATTACTACGCCAATGGCAACTTCCGTGTTGAAAAGTTAGATGGTTCTATCGGTAATATCGAAAGCCCGATTGATCCGATAATTCGCTCTTTAGGTGATGTAACTTTTGGAGGCTATCTAGGAAGATCGCTACATATCATTGCAGGCGGCAAAGTTACTATTGATGCTATTCAAATTACTAATTTCGATGAAACTAATAACTCAATCAAAGAAAATATAACACTATCTAATGGAAAGCTCGTTTCTATTGATGGAAGTTCACAGCCAACGCTAGATATTCGTGCGGGTGTTGATCCCACAGCGATTGGAACATCTGGAACCACCCCAATTGCAACAACAACAGGCTCAAATAATACGTGTGGCAACGGAAATAGTATAAGCTGCTACTATAGAACTCCTTTTATAATGGCAACAAGGATTATCCCCAATACGTCACTATCGTCTCCAACTGAAAGTGGAATTAAAATTGGGAAAATTAATATTCAAAGACCTGATTCAGTAGTGCTATTAACCAACAACTACAAGCCAAACGTTACTCTTACAGGGAATAGTGATATTGAAATTACAGGTTTAGGTTCAACTCTGCCTTCAGTAACTGGCATCCGTTTAGTACCTACGGGTGCTATTGATTCTAAAGTTAATGGGGGAGCATTATATATTGACTCCCGTAGGAACATCATCATTAATCCCAATACATCTATTCTGACTAGCTCAACGTTAACTAATGCAAATGCTGGAAGTATCACTCTGCTTGCAAAAAATCAAATAAATTTAGGTCAAAATGTGCAAATTAAAGCAGATGGAACTAATTTGGGAGGTCAAATAAGTCTTATTAGTAACGGGTCTATTTCTGCACAAGGTTTACAAATGTCTAGTGCTAGTCAATCTTCGACAAGTAATGGAAATAGTGGAGATATTAACATCAAAGCTAGTTCACTAAGTTTAACTAACTCAAGTACATTTACTTCTCAGATTGTCACTAGTACTTCTGGAAATGCAAATGCAGGAAATATTGCTTTGAATGTTTCTGGTGCTATTAGTTTAGATGGCTCACTAGGTAGTTCTACTACAGAAATTCGGAGTCAAGTACTTGCATCTACAGCTCAAGGCAATAGTGGAAGTATAACTATAAACGGTTTAGATCCAACCAAAGCAGCAGATTCGCTCTCTATTACAAATGGTGCTCAAATCACAGCAAATACCCAAGGAATCGGCAATGCTGGAGAGATCAAGATTTTTGCAAAACTTGTTAGCATTGATGGTGTTAGCGCCTTTGATAGTACTAAGTCTAGTTCAATCAATAGCCAAATTCTTAAATTTGCAACAGGTAGCGGTAGTAGAATCTTCATTGATACCGATAGCCTCTATTTGAATAACAAGGCACAAATTAGTACAACATTAGATTGGGGTTCTCTTACAATTAGCAAAGGTGGCAATATTGTTATCAATAGCAAAATACTTGTGCTTACCAAAGAATCTACAATCAACTCAAGCACATCTAGTCCCACTTATGCAGGAAATGCTGGTGATATTAAGATCACCACCAATCAAGCTAGCTTCGATAGCAGTTTTGTTTCTTCATCTGTCAACACAAATGCAATTGGTAATGCTGGCATTCTAGACATTACAGCTAGAGATATATCGATTACTAACGGAGCACAGATTAGTTCAGCAACAGCGGGAAAAGGTAATGGAGGGATAATTACCATTACTTCTGACACATTAAAGATCGATGGTAGTGGAACTTTTTTAGGAAAAAATAGCGCTAGTGGCATCTTTGGCTCTGTTAAAGCTGGTGCGGATAAAGACAGTAACGGCGGAAATATTAATGTCATCGTTTCCAAAAGTATATCGCTTAGTAATGGTGCAAGGATATCTGCATCAACAGATGTTAATACGCAGGGCAAAAGTGGCTCAATTTTGATCGATCCTGAAATTGTAACTTTGACTAATGGATCGAGAATCTCAGTCAGTAGTTTAGGATTTGGCGATGGTGGCATAATTGATTTGACAGCAGGACAGTTATCCCTCAGCAATAGTTTAATTATTGCGGAAACTGCTAATGGAAGAGGAGGCAATATTACTTTACGAGTCCGCGATCTATTCTGGCTCAGAAATTCTAGTCTTGTCAGTGCCACGGCTGGCAATAACGGTGATGGTGGCAACATCAATCTCAATGCAAATTTTATTGTAGCTTTTGCCACAGAGAATAATGACATTATTGCTAATGCCTTTAAGGGGAGAGGTGGAAATATTCAAATTACCACTCAAGGAATATTTGGGATAGAATATCGTCCTCAACTCACTCCTCTAAGTGATATTACTGCAAGCTCACAATTTGGGGTAAATGGTACTGTTATCATCAATACGCCGGGAGTTGATCCTAGTAAAGGACTTGGTAAATTGCCTGTAGATGTCACCGACTCTAGTAGGTTATTAGCGCAACGTTGTGTTGCTGATAATGTAGATAGCAAATTTTTTATAACAGGTCGTGGTGGTTTGCCACCTAGCCCATCAGATGCAGTTTATAGAACTACGCAAATTTTAGCTAACGTTGGCTCAGTAAGTAGCAACAATAAAACTGCACAAAGCTCCCCAGTTCCTCAAAATTCTCAACTTACATCATCAACGCCAAGTTATCCTGATCGAATTGTTGAAATACAGGGATGGGTCGTTGATCAATCAGGCAAAGTTTCTTTGATATCAGAACTGCCATCATTAAGCCCTAATTGGATTTGGTCAAATCAGCCTAAATGTATTGCAGGATAACATTTAATTAGGGCTTACCTAATTAAATATAAAACCGACAGCTCTGTAGATTTTATATTACAGGACTTACGCATCGGGCGGGCTTTGCCCGTGCCACACCCGCCTAAAACCCATTAAATTCGTTACCTTGCGTAAGTCCTATAATTTAGTTAATCCTATGGAGGTTTAGAAGAATCAAACTAAATTAATTAGATTTTTTCTTCTGTAGATATAAACTTTATTCATGGTAAGATAAGCATTTAAAATCTTAAACAACAGACTGAACTTTAGAGGGTTCATCTTTTTGCGAAAAACCAGTGTATCGTACTACTTAACTTTAGATATTTTAATAGCCTAAACTCATGAAAATACAGAATTTTATATCTAGTTTCTGTGTGTTGTCCGTCTTGTCTTTAGGCTTTGGAGGGGAATCTAAAGCCTTTTCGTTAACATCAGCCAATACTTTGTATAGTTTTGGTAATCAAACCTTTGGTAATAATGCTGGGGAATGTAAAAATAATGTCATCACCTGTAACGGTAATTTTGCAGGAGCAAGTTTTACTGGTGTAACTTTTAGTAACTTTTCTGTATCTACAGCTCTTGGTACATTAGGAACTGACTATGGCTTTGAAAGAGGATATTCTCCATCTGCTGAACCTGATTCTCTAGGATTAAGAGCAAATTTATTTCCAGGTAGTGGTTCAACAGTGAGAGATGTTACCAAGTATTTTTCTTTTACTGCTACAATCCAGCCTCTTTACTCGCTAGCCGTTAGTGCTTTTCGTTTCTCCGTCAGTGCATCAGGTTCTTTAGCTGATTTTACATCAATTCAAAATAGTGTTGAGACGAGCTTATCAAGTGGAGTCGCGACTAATGGAACTTACCAACTTCCTACTACATACTCTTTTACTGAATCTACTTACAATAACTCTGCAGGAGCAACACCTCTCGCTGTAGAGTTTAGGATATACTCTTATAGTGTAAACACTGGTGGTTATGGAATTGATTCTCTGAGTTTTGATGGAAATATTACTCAAGTTCCCTTTGATTTCTCTCCAAACCTTGGGATAGCTATCCTTGGAGGACTTTATGCGACTAAGAAAATCATAAAACGAGCTAAGACCAAGCAAGAAGATACCAGTTCAAAAGATTCTTAATCAATCTGTTCTAAAAAAAACTTGCACAAATAAAATTTTGGGGTAGTCCTAAAAAGGAAAGGATTTATTGAGGTAAGGATGGGCGGCGCGAAGCGCCGCCCATCCTTACCTATTTA
>VFQS010000064.1_pt1 | contig 156311 bp, 165 predicted proteins | sample 3512361 | NCBI WGS metagenome assembly VFQS01 (sample SAMN10412375, study PRJNA504923) | tailings metagenome | isolation source: Relicate 1 Philex TSF3 active mining | place: Philippines | reverse complement strand
CTCTTTTAAATAAAAAAATCAAATTTTATTCTTTTACTTTCTTTTTAATACATATTAAAAAATTAGGCAGAATTTCTTTTAGAATAAGATTTTAATGTTCTAGTATTTCGTGATAAAGAAGCTGATTTATTTACAGATTTAGTAGATTTAATATAATTAATAAATGCTTCATGTGATGAAGTTTTATAAGGTGTAGATGGACAAATTGGACTATCCATATTTATATCGCGTGTATAAAATTGACAATGATTAATAAATGGTATAATTTCTAAACTATTATAAAGTTTAGGATGGACAATTAAAACCCCTTTATATATTTTATCATTAATTTTTTTTTCTATAATTTGCTTATTTCTTTCAGTAGCAACAATACCTAAATAAAATGGAGTTATAGTTGAAGCAGTGTCTGCTAATTTATGATCAAAATAAATAAGTGATTTATTTTCAAAAGTTGTAATATAATCATAATATGAATTAATTTTTTCAATTTGTTGCGTATTTAAAACAGATTGAGTTAAATTAGGAACATATACATTTGCAGGAAAAAAGATTTGACTATTATTTTTATGAAATTTTTTACTGAATTCATTAATAATTCTATTTTGACCAATATAAGTTATATATGAAGCTAAAATATATAAATTTATTTGTTTATTATTTCTATTGGTCATAACATGAATTATTCTTTCAATTTGTTCTCCAGAATAAATACAATCATCTATAATAACTATCATATCATTATGTGCTACTCTAGGATCATCTAATGAATCTATTAAATTTAATTTCAGATTATTATTTGTAATATTTGAAATAAATTTTTCCACATACAAATAAATCCAATAATTGGATTTAGTTTTAATATCAATACCTCTAATGTTCTTTAAATATATACACAAATCGTTTTTAGGATTATAATTATTCACTAATATATGTAATCCAATTAAATGATAAATACTTTCATTTAATCGCAAAATAAAACTTTCAAATGATATATGATCAGTATTATCCAATAAGATTTTGCAAATATCGCGCACATCACTATCACATTTATCAAGAAAGCGTTGCATTGCATCTTGATTAAGACTATGATTTGATGGAATTTGTGTGATATCATAACTTTCATTTAATATTTGATTAAGAGGTTTTTTATGTATTCCATAATTTTGTTGAACTATATTTTTTGCATTTCTTAACTGATTATCATATGAATCATTCTTTGTTTTAGTAGGAATTGAATGTCTATCTGAGTAACTTTGTCTACTCATAATTTATATTTAATATATACAATTAAATTTTATTTGATAAATTAACATTTAATGATAATAGTAATTATAATAATAATGAAAAAAATAATTATATCAATATTAATACTATTTAAAGAATTAGTATTTTCTTATTATCCTTATACATCAAGATTACAATTACAAATAAAATCAAATAATAAAAATCCTGCAATTTCATTTATGAATTTAAATCAAATCTTAAATAAGAATGAAAAAAAAAATAATTTAACAATTAATTATTATAATAAGAATTCATCAATATTATTTAATTATAATACCTATTCATATTTAGAGGATTATAAATATTCATATAAATATTTATTAAAAAATAAGAATACCTATTTAATTAAATATGATTTCAATATAAATCATGAAAATTATAAATATTTAATGCTAATTAAATCATCTAATGTGTCATTATCAAAAATAAAATGGGATATTTATATGAAATATAACAATATCATGTTTAATAAACAAACAAATGATAAGATTATAAGTAAAATGATTAGAGGATGTATATTAAAAAATGAAACAACAATAAATCCCATACTTAAAGAATTCTTCAAATAAATAGAAATAATTACAAATAAATGTCATTACTTTTTTTAAAATTATGGGTAATGGGTTATATTTATCCCTTTGTTTTATTATTTCAAATGAATGCATATATAATGTATTTGGAGGTATTTTTTAAAGTATTTTTTAATTTTTACTGGAATCATTTCTTATGTTGTAATTTTTTAACATTAATTACAAATAATCATAATAATTATGATTGCAACCGTATACCTTATTTTGTTTTTAATGATACACAATTAACATTTATAGGCATATTTAAAGTAACATTTCCATTTTATGATGATTATAAAAATAATCCATTTGAACTAAATTTGATATTAAATGAATGGATATAAAAAATGATATTAAATAATCAATTAAAAACTAATAATGATAAAGGAAATAATATTTTTAAGTACTATTTATATAATATCATCATTTTACAATGAAATAATCCAACCAATCATAATTAAAACTATACCAATTGAATATTATAATAACATTGTCATAAGTTTATTGATATTGATACAAATAGATAATTTTACATTATTTTATGATCTATCTAAGCGACAGGATAATGATAATACTAATAGTAAAATTGAGGATAAATACATGAAAATTATTTTAAATCAAATAGAATATATAAATAAAAAGGAGAGAGAATTTAATAGAAAAATTGTAAGATTTAAGGATAATCATAAGAAAATAAATAGAAGTTGTAATGATATATTTAATTTTTGTTAAATATTTATTTAAACATATATCATAATAATGATAATAATCATAATAATCATCATTATTTCTTTAAATGGAGGGTGAAAATGAATTTACAGACAAATGTATTCATATAATCAGAAAAAATTATAGTTATTTAGAAGATAATTTTATTAAATATGCAAGATCAAAAATTAAAAATAATAATTATAATGTAAATATTAATGAAATTGAAAAATGGTATTATGATGATGAATTTCAATTGCAAATGAATAATAATACTAGTATAAATCTCATAAATAAAATTAAAGATATCCAATCAAAAATAGATTACTTATATGTATTGATTATAGCAATTTATTTAGGCGATTTTTTTAATCATATAGGTATTTTTTAATTCATAACCTTGTTTTTTATAATAATTGCGAACACCAGTTCCAGCAATTATTGCCATTTTTGGAAATCCTTTTTCCCTAGCAATTTCTTCTGCTTTTGAAATAAGAGCTTTTCCGAAACCTTTATGTTGTAATGAATGACATCCCAAATCATTACCAACATCCGATAATGTTGAATATACATGAAGTTCGCGAATTAGTGCACAACCAATTAAATCATCAATTATTTTACCATCAGAATAATCATAATTAAGTCGCAATCTAATAAAACCGATTAAATATTTATCAGTTTCATATGAAATGAAATATTCGCTACCACCATTACCTTTATATTCAATAATTTCCAATTTGATATCTTCAAAATTAATTTTATTACCTTTAACTTCTCTACAGCGAATACATTTACATCTCCAATTATTTTTAATCATATCTGCATTTAAAACCTGACGCAGATTTGTAAACTCTTGAGGATATCCTGCAATAATATAATGTCCTGAAATATCTCTAATGATTCGATTAATTCTGAAATATTTTTTAATTTTAATTTTAAATTCCTTAATAATTTCAAATAAATATTTATCCTCATAAGGCTTATAAATACCTGCCTCGTATAATTCCTTAATCTTAGTAAAAGGAACAATAGCACATGGATAAATCTTTAATTGATCAACTTGCAAATCTTCATTTTCAATAATTTCATTTAACATCTGTCTATCTAATTCAGGTGAACTTCCGTATAAATTTAACATAAGATGTGCATCAATTTTATAACAATTATTTTTTAATAATCTTAAAGCTCTGATAGTTGTTTGAATTGATTCGCCTCGATTATTCATTTTTAAGACTTCATTATTAGTATGTTGAATACCTAATTGAACTCGTGTACAATTAAAACGACGAAGTCTTTTAATTTCATTAATATTAATACTATCACTTCTCATTTCTAAAGTTAATCCAATAATATGAATTTTAGCTTCTTCATTCATCATAATTTCATATTCTAGAGTTTGAATATCTCTTTTATGTTCATCAAAATAAACATTTGCACTGTAGTAAAGAGCAGTTATAAATTCATCTTGATATTCCTTTGGATATTCACTCCATGTGCCACCTAAAACTAATAATTCAATTTTATCAACAATATGTCCCATTCTGATTAATGATGAAATGCGAGAATTCATTTGTTTAATTGGATCGAAATCGTTCTGATTTGCGCGTAATACGGCAGGTTCAGTATATAAATAACTTTTAGGTTGTTGAACCCATCCATTATCAGCACTTGGTTTTTCATCAGGACAGAAAGAACATTTATGAAGACAACTGAAAGTTCCTTTAATTCGCTCACCATCTTTATTAGTATATTCAGGTGTACCACTTGTAAGAACTGTAATACTTACAATACCTGATTGTGATTTTTGAACTTTTTTGATTATTTTAGACTTAAATTGATAATCATCTAAACCAAGTTCATTATAAGCATTAATAAGATTAATCTTGGAACAATTAATTTTAAATTCCTTTTTAATCCTCTTAATAAAAGCAATTGAATCAAATGAATCCTTATCAGATTTTGATAATTCATTTTTAATTAATACTAAATCTTCGATATCTGTAGTCATAATAATATGATATTAAATAGAATAATAATCATTTTTTAGTAGAAATTTTTGTTAATCATTAATTGATTAACAGTTACTTCAGTTAAAAACATATAATCCTTAAACATTTGATAAATTAATTCAAAATATTTATTATTAGCATTAATACCCTTTTTAAATAAGAAATAATTCTTAATATAAATATTATTCGTTGTAATTTCATGTTCAAAAATATATTTAATATAATTCATATAAATCATTGATAATAAACTACCATAAGGATTATATGATGTTATGAATAAACGCAATTTAATAAAATTAATGGGAAGAATTGAAATAATATAAGATCCTTTAAATTTTCTGGTTTTAATAATGATAGAATAGGGGTATTTAAAAAAGATTTTAAAATTATCATTGATAATTACAATTAATTTTTTATTTTTATTATGATAAAAATGACTATTATGATTATTATGATTATTATCAAAGAAACTGATAAAATTTAAGATGAAAGTAATAAGATCAATATTAATATCAATATTATAATTATAAGGTTGATTATTTGTTTTAATTATTTTATTAATATAAGGCATTTTTGAATATGATTTATAACTCCACCAATATAAACCATTGCTTTTAACAATAGATCCGAAATTATCAGATTCATCATATATCTGACTATAAAATGGCGAAATTAGTGAATTATTTTCTATTCTACTATTCTTTAAATTATTGCCTAAAAATTTACAAACATTAATCATTGCATTTGGATTATTTTTATTATTTGCAAACCATAAAAGCATAGGCAATGTACCAATATTAAAAACAAATGGTTTATTTACATTAATAGATTTTGTAATACCAATAGGATGCCATTCTCTAAATGTTTGAGGTGCAATATATGCAACCATAAGAATGATTATTAAATAAGAATTGTAAATTATTTTTAAATAGGTATTATTAGAATTATTAAAAAATAATGAGAGTTATCATTAAAGGTGGTAAAGTTTTAAATAGAGGTTTTAAAGGTGTTGTAATGGAATTATATAATAAAAATAGTGAAGATAAACAAACATTATATGAAGATTTGATGCAAATTACAGATGATTCAACAGAAATAAAATTAGTAACGGTAAAAGAAGAAATAAAAATTAAAAGTAAAGAAGAAATATTGAAATTAATAAAAAAGAGATCAGAAAAGGTTTTAGCAAAAAAATTTGAAAGTTCTAGTTTTATGTTTGGATCTAATTATAAGAATTTTAATAATGAATTGGATGCATATAAACAATTAATAGGTATATTTAAAGGTGATATTAGTAAATATACTACTGTAAAAAAAGGATTTAAATATAAAAATCATGATGTTTATGGTATTATATTTAACAATAATCATTATATTTTTTTAGAAAAATGTTATAAAACACTTGATAATATTCAATTTACAGAAAAAACTTTGAATAAATGCATTAATGAAATAATGGAAATTTTAAATATATTAAATGCAAATAATTATATTCATAATGATATTAAACCTGATAATATAATTTTATGTAGAAAAAGATTTAAATTAATAGATTGGGAATCATCAAACTATATTAAAGATCAAGCATCTACATTTATTAATTCTAAAAATGGAAATTTAACTTATAATCATCCTATAAAATTTTATAGATTGGGTGTATTATATCCATTTTATAGATATATATATGATACAGAAATAATAACATACCCTGTATTAGATAATCTAAAAAAACCAAAATTGATAACACAATTAGTTGAATCAACTTATAGTCAAGTAGTATCTAAATATTCAAAATTATCTAAAATAGTTCCAATAGAAGAAAAACCAAGACAAACAAGAAAAATAAGTGAAATTAAGGAAGATTCAAATTATTTTCTGAAATTAGCAGATTATTATTCATTTGCATTAACAATTATTTATATTGCTGAAAGAAATAAAATAGATTACAATCATAAGGTAATAGATAAGATCCTAAAATTTTATTTTATTGATATAAAATGATATAAGAATTAATTATTATTAATGAAATAGGAAAAATCCTATAGATACACATGACATCCAATTATCAATTTCAAGAGAAACTGCGAAAGCAACGCGAGAATCCGGAAACATCTCGTGCAGGTTTAAAATGGGAAACAGAAGAAGATAATGCTCTACTTGATAAAATTAATGAGGGTGTCAGTTTTACTGATGTAGCAAAGGAACTACAGCGAACTGAAGGCAGTATTAAAACTCGACTAATTGTAAAAGCACTATCACTTGTTGATAATGATCATTCAATTACTCTTGATGATGCTGCCTCAAGATTTAAAATTACTACTCAAGACATTCAAGTATATCAAGCAAATAAAAAGAAACGACAATATCAGCGTATGCTAAATCATCCAGTAACCCTACAAATGGTTTATTCAAAACTTCTTGATATTGAATCAAAACTCGCTTAAAAATCCTTATTTTTTCATAAGATAATAAATAATTATCTTTAATAACATTACTTATATAAGTATTATATAAGTATTATATATAGATTATCTACTAAATCAACAACAATGATAGAAAAAGAATTATTATTTCAATATAATCAAAATTATAAACATTTATTTGATATAACTACAAATAATAATAGTGAAATAATTAAAATAATAGATGATTTAAAGGAATATAAACAAGGGATTTGGAAGGGAAATAAAAGAAAGGATTTTATTGAATTTACTGTTAATGATATACCAGAAACTTTTAAAACATTAGCAAGTACTATAATAACTAATAATGTAATTCCTATAAAAATCAAATTTAAATTAATTGAGAATAATGATAAAATAATTCAACTTAAAATTAAAGCAAATTTAATAAATAAAATAGCAAACTTAATATTAAAATTTATAAATCTTAAAATTATTATAATTATAGAAAAAGTAAGTGAAACATCGTCAATAGTTAAACTTAAATATATTATTAAAACTATATTACCATCAAGTATAGTAGAATTAATAGATAAATATATTGAACAAAAAATAAATAGCAATTTTATAACTAAGATTAATAATTATTTAAAGAATTTAAAATAATAATAATAATTAAATGACCACTAATAATGATAAACAATTATTAATGAATGCAACTGTTGATAAATATCCTCTTTTTTCTTTAAAGGGATTGATAACTTATGCTAAATTACTTTCAAATTACGATGGAGATACAGGAGACATTTTATTTATATATAATCAAATGCCAATGAGAATGAAAGCACGATTCTATGGTTATGATACATGTGAAATGAAACCATCTCTGAAAGATCCAAAAAGAGATGAAAAGAAAAAAAGAGCATATGAAGCAAAAGAAAGATTATGGTTTTTATGTACAAATTCAAATGATTTAAAAGAAAATCATTCAACTTTAATTAAAATTAAGTGTGGCGAATTTGATAAATATGGAAGATTATTAATCACAGCATTTAATGAACAAACTAATTTTGAACAATTAGATGATAAATCACAATTTGATTTATCAATAAATGCTCAAATGATCAATGAAGGTCATGGTTATATATATGAAGGAGGTACAAAAGATAACAATTTTTAAATAATTATTGATACATAGTTTTTATTATTCCAAATATTCCAATTATTAAAATTCCAATTATAAATAAAGCAATTATTGATAATGCTACAACTAAATACCAAAATAAGAAATTTTCTAATTTACCATAACCGCATTCACAACCTTTTCTGAGAATATTTAAATAAGCAATTAATCTAATTAACATCACAAATGATATTAATTGAACTAATGATATTAATACATATGGAATAGCATTATTAGTCATGTAGAAATAACATGCTTTGTCACTGAAAATAAATGCAATCAAAATAATAAAATTAAATATTAAACTGAATATGAACCATTCTTTAATAAATTTTTTATCAGGTATATTCGCACAATCACATGATAATTGTTCAATTTTACTTAAACTGATAATAATTAAAATAGTAAATAAAAAACTAAATGTATAAACACCATAAATAATTTTATTATAAGTGGGGCAAAATTTAATTTCAATCATTTTTATCATATCATTTTTCAGTTTTTCAACATTAAATGATTTCTTTTTTTTATCACTAACCATTCTAACTATTAGAATTATTTTTTAATAAACATAAATGCTGTTATAATCATCATAATTATAATACTCAATAAGAATAATCCAATCATAGAATATATAATTACTAAAAACCAGAATAGGAATTTTTCTATATTACCATAACCACATGGACAGTTATCTCTTAGAACTCTTAAATAAAGAATTAATCTAATTAACATAACTATATTAATCACGCCTAAAATCATAGAAATTATATAAATATAATTATTATTAAGGAAACGCGCATAACATGGTTCATTTCCTATTAAAAAGAAAAAGATAAAGAGAGATTGCATGATTATCATAAAGATAAACCATTCTCTTAAAAATCTTTTTTCAGGTATATCAGAGCATTTACATTTTGATTTTTCAAGATTATTGAGACTTACAATAATTAAAATAAGAAAAATTATACTTAATGTAAGTGATAAATAGATACTATTACCACTGTTCTTACATACATCATTAATAATAGAATCATTCATTTTCATAATCATTCTTATATTTCTTACTATTAAAATCAAATATAAATATTTAATTTAATAACAAATTTCCAATATTTACCAACGGCAAATAAAAAATCTTTAAAATTCTTAACTTTTGAATACATTAGACTTTTAATAAGATCATTAAAATCTTTTTTATATTTGCGACCAATTATTGGTGTTTTAAGTGATTCATTTGCAAAATAATAATTTGCTTTACTTCTTAAAAATGATAAAAATGATCTATTGCAATTATTATAAAAACATTCATAAAATCTCTTAAAAGCATTTGAATTTATAAAATTATTAATTTTAATTGCTCTATTATCCCCATTTGATTTTATTTTCTTTTTTTCATTTATAAAATCATCATAAATTTTATTTCTTTCTTCACTTGTTCTATCATTACAATGTGATTCTTCACATTTAAATTTTTTTACATCAATTTGATTTTTATAATAATATTTATATTTAATATTTGAAATATTAAAGAATAATGAATTATGTATATATGAATTAGAAACAAAATATTTAATTTTCTTTTTAATATTTAAAAATTCTTCTAATAATTCTTTAATAATATTATAATCTCTTTTTTTCTTTCTTAATAGTAATCTATATTTATCAATATTAACTTTATTAACAGTTTTAATAATCATAGCAGATTTCATAATTAAAATTAATTTAAGGAATAATCTATGAATACTGATGAATCTATTTTTAAATTTTTGATTAGTAACTAAAAAAGTAATAAAATAATCATTATTACCTTGATTATTATAATAAGATGATATTAAATCTTGATTTCTTTTGATTTTAAGTAATTTAATAAATTTTGTTTGATTTTCTAACCATTTTGTATGAATTTTATAAATTAATTGTAATTGATTTTTATTATTCATTCTAATTATAATTCAACTTTTTTTTGTTTTTCGCATAGCAACATAAATCACCTTTACTATTTTTATATAAATAAGGATATTTAGGATTTTTACATTCACCATCAATTGGTCTGCGTATTACAGGACATGAACTTTTAATAATCTTATTTTTAGCAAAACAACAATCTATTCCATATTTATTGGGAAATAAAAATGGATATTTAGGATTTTTACATTTACCATCAATTGGTGTGCGTTGTTTAGGACACTTATAAACCTTATCAATTTTCTTTGGACCAATATTAGGTATTTTTAAAATATTTTTAAGATTTCTTTCAGCAGATCTAACAGTAATTAAAGAAGATTTAGAATGTAATCGAGGAGACTTTTCAGTATTTGTCCATAGATAATAATCAATTGAAACCTTACCTAAGAGTCTTTCAATTTCACTAATTACTTTTTTCTTTTTTTCAATTATAGTATCATATATATATTCATCACAAGTTTGATTTTTAATATCTTCTTTTGAATTTTTTTTATTTATATCAAATGTTCCAATATAATTATGAATAACAACATGTCTTTTTAGAGTTTTATCATCAATTGGAATATCTTCATGTGATTTATATCTAATACAACGACCTTCAATTTGTTCTTTTGCAGAACTATTCCAAACAGGATCAATTTGATGTAAATGTTGAATATGTTTAAAAGATATTCCTTCTTTTATGGAAGGTGAACCAAGAACAACCTTTATTATTTCACCTCGCATATTTTTCTTTGAATTTAAAATAGCTCTAACTTCTTGTTTTTGCTTATCATTTAATGATGCATTCCATAAAACAAAAGTTTTATTTTTAGTAATACCATTTTTAGTAAAATCACTCCATCCTTTTGATTTAAGATATTCAGCAATTAATTCTAAACAATATTGAATAAAATTAGAAAAGATTACATGTTTTCCTGGTAATTTTAATAATTTAAATAATAAATTTAATTTAGGTGCATATTGATCAAGATTTTTAAAAATAATATCTTTATTATTTTTATTTAATAGTGAAATTGATAATTGACGCTCATTAATACAAAAATGATTACCTTCTATATTATCTGATTTATCATAATCATCATAATCATTACTATCATTATCATAATCATCATAATTATCATAATCCTCATTAATTTCATTTTTAAGAGCTTTTATAGCAGTTATTTGTTTTTTACTCAATTGAACTTTTTCTTGTATAACTTCGACGGTTGGAAAATCACTTCTATCTTTAAATTTATAAAAACTAACTTTACCTTTAATTTGATTTATTAAATAATCAAGTTTCTTATTATCAGGATTGGAATCTGGTCGTAAATTAAGAACTAATTGAGTAAATTGTCCAAAATTATCAAAAACAGGAGTTGCAGTTAACAAAAAGAATTTGGAAGTTTTATGAGATAATGTAGTCATTAATCGTAATATTATAGCATTAATAGTTTGTGTTTTTTTATCAAGAACTTTTGATTTAAGGATTTCATTAAAATACACAGGTGTTATTCTTGAAGCTATTAAATTATGAACTTCATCGATTATTATTACGCGATTTTTAGTTAATTCACTAATAGTTTTTCTATAATCTGTTGATTTTAATAACATTAATCGTAATCGTTCATATGAAATAATTTCATATTTCTCACTTATTTTCTTATTAAATTTAATTCTAATTTTATTTTTATCATCACTTGAAACATTAGGATCATTAAAACTATTAAAATCTTCTTTTGATATATATTTATAATTTAATTGACAATTTTCAGAAATTAATTCATCAATAAAATTAGTTTTAAGTCTTGCTGGTAAAATAACAAGAATACTCATTCTTTTATTAATTTTCATAATTGTTTCTGCTATTGTAATTGAAGTACATGTCTTACCAGTTCCAATGCCATGAAATAAAAGCATTTTATCAATTGAATCATAATTATCTTTAATATAATTAGATAAAAATACTTGTTGTTTTAATAACTTACCTTTTTCTTCTTTATAATTTTTAAATTTTTTATAAGCTTTATATACACTAGTTCTAATCATTTCTATTTAAAGTGATTATTATTTTTGATATATAGACAGATATAAAACTTATTTTTATAATAATAATCATTAATATTCAATGATTATTTTATATAATTCACTAATTCGAACTAAAGAAAATTATTATGAAATTGAAGGAGCAGGTGCAATTTATCAAAGAATATTATCATTATTAGCATTATCAAAAAAAATAGGAATACCATTTGCTCATGTAAAAGTTAATGTTGGTCATAATGATAATAAAATAGATGACTCTGAATATGATGAACAATGGGATGCTTTTTTTAATTTAAAGAAATATGAAATCTCACAAGAAGAATTAAATAAAAATAATGATTCATTACCTCTTTATATTGATGTATTAAATTATCCAATATTAACACAATTAATTCAAAATAAAAATTTAAATGTATTAGTTTATATTAAATTGCCATATTTAATTACTTATAATAATCCAAATGAATATTATTTGCCAATTCAAAATGAAATTATTGAATTATATGACGAGGCAAATAAAGATAGACCTTTAATTTATAATAAAAATAAGATAAATATTGCAATTCATATTAGAGTTTATAGTGATTTAGATAATGCATGTGATAATTATAATTATCATAATGGTATTACTCCGCGATTCTATTTAACATCTGACTATTATATCAAATTAATTGAAAAATTAAAAGATAAATATGATAATGCTGAATTTCATATATTTTCACAAGAAAAATATTTTGATATTAGATATAAAGATTTAAGAAACATTCCTTATCTAAATTTTCATTTGACAATGGATAATTTTTCAACTTTTCATCATTTATGTAAAGCAGATGTATTAGTATTAGGATCAAGTTCATTTAGTCATGTTGCAGGATTTTATAATAAAAATACAGTTTATTATACATATTATGAATATCATTCAAAAGCTTTCGATAAATGGATAGATGTTAATGAAATTATGGATATAAAGAATTAATCATTATGATAATCATAATAATTATAAATGACAAAAGTCAAACTACTTATTTTTGGTTCAAAAGGATGGATTGGTGATCAATTTTTAAATTATATTAAAGATGTCGAAAAAGATAATGATAATTTTAGTTATATTGAAACGAATGTTCGTGCAGATAATGAAGTATTAGTAAATGATATAATTATTGCACACAGTCCAACACATATCATAAGTTTTATTGGAAGAACTTATGGTGAAGGTTTCAATACAATTGATTATCTTGAACAAGAAGGAAAGTTACGCGAGAATGTTAGAGATAATCTTTATGCTCCATTAGTTTTAGCAAATTTAGCTCAAAAACATAACATTCATTATACTTATTTAGGAACTGGATGTATTTTTAGTCAACAAGATCCCACAAATAAAAGTTATTATGAAACTGATGACCCTGATTTCTTTGGATCATCTTATTCAACAGTTAAAGGTTTCACTGATCGTTTAATGAGATTTTATCCATCAACCTTAAATTTAAGAATACGAATGCCAATTGTAGATTTTCATCATCCAAGAAACTTCATAACAAAAATTACTAGTTATGAAAAAATTTGTTCAATTCCTAATAGTATGACAGTATTACCAGATTTTTATCCAATTATTCTTGATATGATAAAAAAAAAACAAACAGGAACTATTAATTTAGTTAATCCTGATTTAATTAGTCATAATGAGATTTTGGAAATGTATAGAGATATTGTTGATCCATCATTTAAATGGACAAATTTTACAATTGAAGACCAAAATAAGGTTCTCAAATCAAAAAGAAGTAATAATCATTTAGATACCACAAAAATTCAACAATTATATCCATCATTGTTACCAATTAAAGATTCAATTAGAAAATGTTTATTACAAATGAAAAATAATAATTAAAGCATAAGAGGAAGTAATAATAATCTTAGTTTTGAATGAATAATTTCACCATTTTTAATATTAATACCTGATTGTAATTCATCATTTATTTTTTCTTGTGCTAATGAAATAACATATGGACAAATAACATTAGATAAATTAATTGATGCTTTATTAGGAACATTGCTTGGAATATTTGGAACACAATAAATATAAGTATTGTGATATTTAATTAAAGGGTTTGTAACAGTAGTAGGTTTAGATTTTTCAGTCATTCCTCCTTGATCAATTGCAACATCCATGAAAAGGGAATCTTTGGGCATTAAAACAAGTAAATCATTTATAATTAATTTTTTGGCTTTTTCACCATTATTATAAATTGATCCAACGACTATATTAGATCTCATTAATAATTTACTTAAATTGAGTTCATTCATTTCATGAATATTAAAACCTTCTTTTTCAAATTCTTTTAGTTTTTCAAAATCTCTGTCAATAAGATTAATAGTATTATATTTCATTTCACGCGCTTTATATGCGGCCGCCTTACCAACATTACCAACACCTATAATTGTTATTTCATCATTATAGTGATTATAGTGATTATAATCATTATTATTATTCATAAAATCAAATCTAAATTTATTTGCTTCAGAAATTGCTTCTTCTCCTGCAATTTTGGACATTTCAGCAAGAATAGGAAATTTATCATCTTTTGTTTTTAGAGTTTCATAAGCAATACAAGTAGCTTTACTATCAATCATTGCTTTTAGTAATTCAGAAGAACTGGCAAAATGAAAAAATGTAAAGACAGTATGTTTACTATTAATTAATTTAAATTCTTCAGGTTGTGGTTCTTTTACTTTTACAATTAAAGTTGCCTTATTATAAACTTCTTCAATTGTTAAACAAATAATTGCACCAGCATCAGAATATTCCTTATTTGTAAAATTAGCACCAATACCAGCATTAGATTGAATATAAACTTGAATACCTAAATTAGTTAGTTTATCTACATCTGTAGGTGTCATTGATACACGATATTCATTTGCTTTAATTTCTTTAGGGATACCTACGATGAGCATAAATAGTTTTTAATTACTTAATATGTATTATATTTCAAATATTTAAATAAAAATTGATAAATGAGAATAATAATAAAAAATGTCAAATATGACAGATCAATTGATTGCTGAACTTCAGAATGATTTTTCGAGTGCTGGCATTGAATTCTTAAGGAAAGTGGAGATCAAATCTTCTGCTCTCTTTGAGTTTATCAAGTCTCATCTTGATGACCTTACAGGTGTCAATGAAAATGAAATTTGGGACTATATTAGCGATTGCCATAGCCATTTTAAATCTGTTGAGGGTGCCTTTGCTTTTAATCTGGTTCTATCTAGCCTCTTAAGAAGAGGTTACGATGGAGCTGTGTTGTGGGCGATTGAAAATTCTCAGGAGATTATGGCTTTGATTGATGAGTAAGCTTTGGTTGTTATATGAACGATTAGTAGTGAATACTTTTTGTTTTTTATTCATAAATTAATCCGACAATTCCTCGTGTATAATTTGAATTTGCAATGATGTCCTTTAAGGTTCCAATTTCTTTAAATTTATTAACTAAATCATCATATTCATACCATATATCATCAATTTTAATTAGAGATATATAGTGACCTGATCTATTTGTACCATAATGAATTATCATTGATGAGAGATATAATTTTGATTTATTTTCTTTTAATTTAAGGAAAGCTGGAGGTATAACTTTTACTCTTGATTTTACACCTGCAAAATTTCTTGAAATTCTAATCATTAAATATGGTGCTTTTAAAATTTCTGTTTTTTTAATATATGTAGTATGTTTAATACCATAAGAATCAATATATGCATCAGAATCACTTAATTTATAAGTAGTCTCATAAGATGGATAAATATTTTCAATATGTAATTGATCAGTCATTAAAAAATCAATAGGTACCATATTTACAAAATTGCTATAAAAAGGAGGATTATTTGCATCAATTATTTTAGTAGTATTTTTAATTTTAAATATAGTAGTTAAAAGTTCTAATAATTCAAATACATCAAGTTGAGATGCTATCCAATTATCATTAGAACTTATTAATTTAAATTTTGGTTTTATAATTTTCAAAAGTTTATAATAATTGTCAAATAATTTTCTGATATTAGTACAAGTATTTATATTTTCTCTTTTATAAATTTTAATTAATTCAATTTTAATTTTTTTACCAATTTCTTTTAATTTACTATTACCATAATCATTAATTGGCGCTTTTAAAATTTCATTTTTAATAAATTTATTTTTACTATAAAATAAAGTAAGAAAGAGACTATCAATGTAGCAACTATTTTTTTCCCAATCTAAAAATTTATATTTCAAAATTATTTTTTTGCCAATATTACTATCAACAGAAACACATCTATTTGTTTTAGTATTTAAAATTTTATTTTCAGGACATTTTTTATTATCAGATTTAATTATTTTTAAACTCACTAATTTTTTATAAGTTGCTCCATTAATATTAATGCATCTTTCAGTCAAAGGGTTATATATTTTATCTCGAGGGCAATTTTTCATTTGTCTTCTTTAATTATTTATTATAAAAATTGATTTTATAATAATATATAATTGTCATTATAAAATAATGGTTTATTATAAACTTCATGATTGGATAGATGAATCAAAGATAGATTGGTGTGAATTATCAGGCAATCCATTAGCTGAAGATTATTTAAAAGATCATCCTGATAAAATAATTTGGACAAGATTTTCAGAAATAATTAAAGATGAACAATTTGCAATTGATAATATGAATAAATTGTGTAGATGGAAATTATCATTAAATCCTCATCAAGTTAAATTACTGAAAAATAATCCAGATTTAATATGTTGGTATTATTTATCATTTAATAATAGCGATGATATAATACCAATATTAAAAAATAATTTAGAAAAGGTTGCATGGAGTCATCTATTTCATAATACAAATCCTAATATTGTTAAATTTGCAATTGAATATTGTCCATTGACAAATCAAAGAACTGTTCAAATACCAAATGAAATAAATTGGGATATATTATCATTAAATAAAAATGATGATGCTATTGATTTAATAATTAAGAATCAAAATAAGATTAATTGGTATTATTTATCTCAAAATGAAAATGATAAGGCAATTGATATATTAATTGCAAATCAAAGTAAAATTAATTGGTATTATTTATGTAAGAATGCAAATCCAAAGATACTTAAATTGCTAGAAAATAATCCTGATAAAATATCATGGTATAATTTATCTGCGGTTAATAATGATAAAATTGTTGAATTTTTAATTAAAAATTATGAAAAAATTAATTGGGATTCTTTATCAAAAAATCCAAATGATAAAGCAATTGATTTATTATTAAAAAATATGGATAAATTAAATCTATGTAATTTATGTATAAATAGAAATCCTAGAGTGATTGAAATATTAAAAAATATTAAAATGAAATTATATTGGGGACAATTATCAAATAATCCAATAATATTCAAATTAGATTATGATAAAATAAAGAAAAGATTTGAACCACTTGCTGAAGAATTAATTATGGAAATTATGCATCCTCGAAGAATTAATAAATATTTACTTGATAATAATTATGATTATCTTGAAGAAATGTTCGGATATTAATAACCATTTTCTTTCCTAAAATGATTTATATTTTTTATTTGGTTTTTCTTTTTTAAATGATAATGATAAAGAATTATATTTCTTATCACTATTATTAGATTTAATATAATTGATAAATTTCTTAAATGTTTTCTTATAAGGTGGAGCTGGACATTGAGGACTCCACATATCGATATCCTGTGTATAATGACTACAATTTTTAATTATGGGTATTAAATCTAATTTATTTAAAATAGCAGATGGTTCTAACATAAAATATCCATATTTTTTAATATCGTTTATTTTCATATCTTCAAATGTTTTTAAATTTTTTTGATTGGGAATTAATCCTAAATAAAATACAGTAATAGTAGAAACTATATCAGCTAATTTATGATCAAAATAAATAAGCGATTTATTATAAAAATTCATAAAAGGTTTATAATATAAATTAATTTTTGCCAGTTCTTCTCTTGTTATAACATCTTGTATTAATTTAGGATTATGTAAATATTTAGCAAATATTAATTTAGATTTAGATTTTGAATTAAAAATATTACTATTAAATGATCGATTAATTCGATTAATACCAATTTTTGTGATATAAGGCACTAATAAATAATAATTAATTGCTTTCATTTCTGTGTTTACTATTAAATTTACAGTATTTCCCATTTGCTGTCCTGAATAAATACAATCATCTATTAAAACAACAATATCATCACTATTAACATGTATATCATTAATAGAAATAATTAAATTGAGTTTTTCTCTGTCATTTGTGATATATCTAATAAATTCATTTATATATAAATATAACCAATAATTAGATTTATTTTTTAAACTTCTAATGTGACTGCCTAAATATGCAAACATTGGTCTCATGTATCCATCCTTATTTTTAGTTATATTTAATGCAACTAAATAATAAATATTTAAATTTATTTTTGTAATAAAAGTTTCAAATGATATATATTCAGTTCCATTAATTATTTTTTTACAAATGTCTCTTATTTCAGGATCAGAAGCATTGATAAATTTTTTGACAGCATCTTTATCAAGACTATGATTTAATGGAAAAAGTTTAAAAGTATTTTTTAATAATTCACTTAGTTTATTTTTTTCTGGAACTCCATATTTATTTTGAACTATTTTTTTAAATTCATTAATATCTTCAATATTATCAAAAATATCATTAACTATTTTATTTTTATCAGTATCGTCTTTTTTAGTTTTATTCTTCATTTTTTTATCAATATTTGAAACCAAAATTTCATATGCTCTATAATCATTTGAATTCATAATTTTAGGAATACAATCATATAAAAAGTCTTTGCAATTATTAATAAGTGGTATTCTATCTAAAAGTTTGAATGCATTTGATGATAAATATTTTACATTTTTAATATAGGTTTCATTTTTTTTATTATATACAATACCTGCATAAATAGGAGTAATAATATTACTATCATTACCAATAGAATGATTAAAATAAATCATAAATTTATTGTTAAAATCAAATTTATAAAGTGAATTTAATTTTTTTATATCATTTTTACTTATAACATGATTAACATCATAGAAAACATATTTATATGTTGCAAAAGTCAATTTAGAACTTTTGGGAATTTTCTTATTAAAAATATCAACCATTTTACTAATAGCTGTATTAGATATGAATGGTACTAATATATGAAAATTTATTGAATCAAACATATCAAGATTACGCTTAATAATATCATTATTTATAATATTTTCAAAATCATTAGCATCATAATAGCAATCATTTATAAAAAGTATAGTATCATTTTTATTGATACTATTTATCGCTTTTACAGAATTAATAAATGCAACTTTTACAGCATTATTAGTGAGACATTTAATAATGCATTCAATATATAAAAATAGCCAATTATTATAAATATTATAAGTATAAAGCATATTAATATAAATAACTCTACTTAAATAATTCTCATCTTTAACAAAATCATATAAAAATGAAGATATATTCAAATTTAACCTATATAAAAAATCACTAAATGATATATATATAGAATTTTTAATTAAATTTTTACATATTGATTTTATTGAACTATCAGTTGCATTAATAAAACCAGTTATATTTTTTTCAATAAATGAATGATCTTTTTTTTCAAATATATTTGTAAGAAATTTTATATTAGCAATAATACCATTCATATGAGGTTTACCAAAATGTTTTTCTAATTTTTCATCTAATATTTTGTTAATTTTATCATCAAATGCAGACGGTTTTACTATTTTAATTAATTTATTACTATTTACGGAAGGTTTCTTATGGCGCTTTTCATCCTTTACATACTTATAGTCCTCCGGTTCTTTAGGTTTCTTTTTTTCCTTGGGTTCCTTAGGGACTTTAGGGACTTTAGGTTCTTTGACATACTTATAATCCTCCGATTCCTTAGGTTTCTTTTTTTCCTTAGGGACTTTAGATGATTTAGTTTCTTTTTTTAAATTTATTATATCTTTTAATAATTGTTTGCCAATAGGACCTGATTTTAATACACAACGATCAGTTTTAGGATTTAAAATTTTATCAGGTGGACATTCTTTTTTATCATTATTTTTAATACTCTCTTTAATATTTTTAATACCTTTTAATAGTTCCTTACCAATTGCACCTGTTTTTAATACACATCTATCAGTTTTGGGATTTAGAATTTTATTAGGTGGACACCTTTTAATTTTCATCTTACTTAAATGTAATAAAAATTTAAAAACCAGATTTAATAGGATTTTATTTTATTTGTTATAATTCGGTTTTTTTCAAATGATAAAGATTTAGGTTTTTTATTTATTTTAATTTTTTTAATAAAATTTTTAAAACTTGATTTATAAGGAGGTGCTGGACATTTAGGACTTGTTAAATTTAACTTATTACTATAATTACTACAATTTTTAATTATAGGTATAACTACAAAATTATTAATATATTTATCAGATACTATAATACGATCAAAATATGTAAATTTTAAATCTATGATTAATTTAATATTTTTCTTACAAGGAACAATACCAAGAAAAAATCCAGTTATAGTTGAAACAACATCTGCTAATTTATGATCAAAATATATGAGATATTTATTATTAAATGAAACTATTCCATTATAAAATTTACTTATTTTATCAATTTCATCAATAGTTAATATATTATTAATTTCAGTTATAAAATAAATATGATCTAAAAATATAATTTTGCAATTATTATTTGACAAAAAAGTGTTTGCATTAAAATTTTCTTCTATATATTTTTTACCTTTTTTAGACATAAATGGAATCAAAAAATAAAAATTAAAAGTCATTTTATTTTTATATGTAATTGATCTTATAGTAGAACCCATTTGTAATCCAGAATAAATACAATCATCAATAAGCATTATATTTGCATTATTATCTTTAATTGTATCTAAATTATCAATTAAAATAACATTTATTTTGCCTTCAGTTTTATATTTAATATATTCAGATATGTATAAATATAACCAATAATTTGATTTTTGCATTAAATGATTGGTAATTTTTAAACCCAAATAACAATATATATCCTGATTCTTTTTACCATTAAACTTAACCTTTTTAATTAAGTCTTTAATATTTGAATTTAATCTAGTTAATAATTTTTCAAATGATATGTGATCAGTATTATTTATAATTTTTCTACATATATTCTTAACAGATGGATCAGATGCCTCTATAAATCTTTCAACTGCTTTTTTATCTAAACTATGATCTAATGGATAATGAGTAAATACTTTACTTAATAATTTACTTAATTGAAATTTTGGCTTATCTCCTTCAAGTTTTTTAACCAGTTTAGTAACTTTTGTTTCAGTTTTTGTTTTTGTTTTAGTTTTAGTCTTCGGTTCAACTTTTTTTGTTTTAATTGTTTTATCATAATTAGTTTCAGTAATATTAGTATTTTTTTGTGCTTCTTTTTTTAGTTTTTTAGCAACAGCACCATTTGCATCTATACATTTATTAGTATATGGATTTCTTATTTTACCTATCTCACATTTTTTAAGTTTTTTCTTTTTATTATCAATCTCATCAGAACCCATTAAAATTTTCTTGCCAATAGCACTAGTTTTTAACACACATTTATTTGTTTTAGGATTTAAAATCTTATCAGGTGGACATTCTTTTGTTTTTTCTTTAATAAAATTAGTCAATTTATATTCTTTTATTATTTTCTTGCCAATAGCACCAGTTTTTAACACACATTTATTTGTTTTAGGATTTAAAATCTTATCAGGTGGACATTCTTTTGTTTTTTCTTTAATAAAATTAGTCAATTTATATTCTTTTATTATTTTCTTGCCAATAGCACCAGTTTTTAACACACATTTATTTGTTTTAGGATTTAAAATCTTATCAGGTGGACATTCTTTTGTTTCTTCTTTAATATAATTAGTCAATTTATATTCTTTCATTATTTTTTTACCAATAGCACCAGTTTTAAGAACACAATTACCTGTTTTTTCATTATAAATCTTATTAGGTGGACATTCTTTCATTTTTAAAAATTTCCCTTCTAATAATAATTATAGATATTTATGACTTTTTATGATGTTACCTTAGAACCATCAATAAATTTAAATTATTTATTAGAAAAAAACGATTTTAATATTAAATTTAAAGATAATATTAATTTAATAGATCTTAGAGATAAATTACCATCATTAGATAGATATGAATTATTAGGAAGTACTGCTAATTGTTTAGCGTCATTAATAGAATATGATATACCAAATTATAGATGTTCAAGAATGTTTATTTATTACAATGAAAGATTAAATACAGATACATATAATCTTAATAATTCAATTCAATCATTATTAAAATATGGTTTTTGTGATATAAATGACTATATTTATGATGCAAATAAACTAAATGATGAACCTTCAAAAGAAATTTATGAAAAAGCAAATGAAATAAGATTTAAATTTGAAATGATAAAATTAAAAAAAAATTTAAATAGTTTTTGTTCATCTCTTATTAATAATGAACCTATTATAATATCAATAGCTATTTATGATAATTTTAATATCAATAGTTCTTTCATTGATATTCCAGATGATTCCAATAATAAACAAATAGGCGGAATAACAATAATTATATGCGGATTCAATATATATAAACAAGTATTTATCATTCAATTATTAAATAAATATTACGAAATACCTCTTTTATATATATTATCATCAATATATTCATCAGATGCATATATATTCATGATGAGATCTTTTATTGGTTTCAATAATTTAAATAATTCAATTAATGATATAACTACTGATATAACCACTAATAATTCAAATGATGCTAATTATAAACCAATAGTAGATTTAAGATCAAAATTTAATGGTGTTTATGATCAAGGTAAAATTGGAAGTTGTACAGCAAATGCATTATGTTCAATATATGAATATGATACTACTAATTTTAGAGGTTCAAGATTATTTCTTTATTATAATGAAAGACTGTTAATAAATGAAACAAATCTAGATAACGGTGCATTTATTAAAGATGGCATTACATGTTTAAAAAAATTTGGATTATGTGAAGAAAAATATTGGTCATATATAATTGAAAATGTATTTAAGGAACCCTCAAAAGATGCATATGATAATGCAAAATTAAATTATTTAATAGAAGGAATACAAATATCAAATGAAATACCAACAATTAAATATTGGTTAAATAAAAATGAACCAATTGCATTAGGTATAGCAATTTATAGTAATTTTACAAATTTTTCATCAGGAAAAACAGGTAAAATTGGATTACCAAATGAAAATGACAAATTTATTGGAGGTCACGCTGTAGTTTTATGTGGATATGATGATATAAAAAAAGAATTTATATTAAGGAATTCATGGGGTTCATATTGGGGTGATAATGGATATTTCTATCTTCCTTATGATTATATAAGCAATACAAATTTAACTAGTGATTTATGGATTATTACAAAGATTAGAAGACTTTAATAAATGTTCAATTGATTTCAAACGATTATTGAGTTCTTTTATTCCTTCTACTAATAATCCACTAAGATTTCCATAAGAAATATTATAATATTCATTATTCATATTCACGACTTCAGGAAGAATTTTTAAAACTTCTTGAGCAACTAATCCACTTTCAATCTTGCCAGTATCTTTGCGTCTATATGTATAACCATTAATTTGATCAATTTTATCAATCGGATTATTTATGATATTTAAATTTTCTTTAATGCGAATATCTGAAACATTACCAATGGTACCAAATGCAAAAACATTACTTTGAACATAAATATTACTAGAAAAGAATGCATTACCTTCAACATTTAATAAATAACCATCTCTTGTAATACTATTACCAATACAAACATTTATAACTTCTTCAGGTGATGGTTTGTCATTTGCAATACAATTAATAAAAGGTGTATTATTAATGGAAGAAAGATTAACATTTCCATAAACATTAAACATAGATTTTGAATTTAATTGATTATTGCTGAATATTGTTTCCCAATTATTGATATTATAAATCGAATTTTGAGTTAAAAATCTATAAGGGAATCCAAAAGCAATTTTATTCGTAGAATTAGTAGGAATGCTAACTGGTTTGAGATCAAAAATAGCATTATTAGAATTTCCAATTACAAATAAATTTTGATTATTATTATGTTTATAAATAAAATTGTTATTATTATTCATTAAATTTAAATTATTATTATTTAAATTAAGTGAATATGAACTTGTCATATTATTAAGATTAATAAAAGGAAAGTTATTATTGCTATAACCTCCTAATACTAATGAAGGATTAGTATTATTATGAAAACTAAAAATACCTAAACCATTATTATTATTAGAATTAACATTAATATCTAGAATAAAATTTGAAGTAATATCAGTATTATTAATACCTGATCCGATAATCATTTTAATGCGTGAATCAAAAATATTGGAATCTACAATAAGATTTGGATTTACAATTCTAGTAAAAGTTAAATTACTTGTAGTAATTTGATTGATATTAACACTTGTGGTATATAAATTTGAAACATTTATATTACTAAAAAATCCTTCATTAACATTTAAATAAGATGATATATTTGAATTAGTAAAAAATTTATTAATATTAGATAAATTACAATAACTAAAATTAATAACTTTTCTATTAGGAATACTAGAAATATTTAGACATTCAAGATTATTAGTTCTTGCTTTTTTATTTACATATAATTGATAATCATTAGTTGGTGCTATATCACCTAAACTTAAACGACCATCAGAACTTAAAGAAGCAGAAAAAACATTATTTGAAGTAGCATAAATAAAATCAGATGAAGGTTGATAACTATAATTAATACTATCAATAAAATTATTTAATTGATAAATACCTCTTTCTATATAAAGACGCTGTTTAAGTTTAATTACCACTGTATTTATATCAGGACCAAACGGATTATTTGTACTATCATAAATAGTCATCAATTCTTCTTTAAGCATAAAATTATTGAGATTATATGGTTTAGTTGTTGATGGATATTTAATATAATTTGTATATTCAATTTGGTAATCAATAGTATTATTATTAATAGTAGTTGTTTGAACTGGATTTATACGATTGGCTAGATTTTCATTTAAATCTAATGATAAAAATTTTGGATATTTAATGGAATATTCAATTTTATATTTTATATTACGGATTGACAAATCTTCAAAATCTGTATAACTAGCACTATTATAGGATACAATATTACTAATACCATAATTAATAATATAATCATTATTTATAGTATTAATAATTGACATTCTTCTTATTTCAGGTGTTGCTGGATTTATATTTGATGCAATAAGTTGATTTTGATTAATAAAATTATATATAAAATTGTTTCTAATAACTGGTGTATAATTAGTAATAACATCTAAATCATTATAAACTGGTATAACATTACTATCTGCAATAAATTGTAAGGTAATAGGATTATTAGTTTTATAATTAACAATAGGATCATATGATAATTTAAAATTTAAAATAGGTGGATTAATACTATTTCTAATATCATCTTTAATAACTAAATCAATATAATTATTAGGATTAACAGTACCAATACCAATATACCCACGATTATTTATAGAAAAAATATCATTTAAAGATGAATATCTAAATATAACAGGATAAGTAGATGAATCAGCAAATTGTATATCAATAGGAGTATTTAAATTATTGGTTCCTATACCAATAAAACCATTTGAATTAATTGAAAAAACTCTTGATTTATTATTTAAATTTAAATTAGAATTATAAATTTCAATAATATTATTACTAACAGGTATTCGATTTATAGTTAATGATGGTTTATTATAAGCTATATCATTTGTAATAGCGAATGATCCTTTTGCTATATTATCAATAACATCAAGAGTATTATAGCGAATATTTTCAATAGTAACAGGAATATTTGGAGTTGCAGATTTAATAAAATTGATTGATATAGAATTATTCGAATTAAATATCACATTTTCATTAAATCTAATATTATTACTAGTAATACTAATCTTATTACTATTATTAATATTGAAACTAATATTACTATTATTAATATTTAAGAGTGATTGATAATTGCTATTATTAATACTAAATGCATTACTATTATTATGTAATCTCATAATAAAATTTGAATTAATTATTGTAAAATTATTTGAGGTATTTAAATTAGATTTAATAAAAACTTCATTATTATAATAAGATCTATCATTATTGATATTAAAAAAATTATTGGTACCTTTATTTAAAACAAAAGCAGAATTAGATAAACCAAAATAAAAATCATTCTTAAAATTAATTAATGCATTTGGATGACTATCATAATTGGTATTTAAAAATATAACATTTGATGTTACATATGAATTAAAATTTAATCTATTATCAGTAATATTTTCATTAGGAAAATTACCTACATAAATAGACATTATTTATCTTTATCTATTATTTTAGTATCTATTATATTATTTATATCAAAAAAAGTATTTAAGGATAACTTTTCATATATAATCATAGCAATTAATTATTTTTGTTAATTTTAGCGGAAGGTTGCCCGAGTGGTCTAAGGGGAATGACTTAAGATCATTTATACTTCGGTATGCGTGGGTTCGAACCCCACACCTTCTACCTTTATGTAAATTCCGCTATAATTATTTTAATTTTCATAAATAGAAAATGGATTATTTAGAAAATGAAATAACTGAAATTGTTTTCACTCCTGAAACAATAACAATTACTTATGATAATAATCAAACAGAAATTGTTGAAAAAACTAAACAAGGTTATCGTAAATTATATGATGCATGGTTAAAAGAACAACCAATGTTTATATCTGATATTTATAAAACTCAAATGCGAGATTTATCATTTGCATTTAGAAATGACGAAGCATCATTTAATCAATTAAGTTTATTTTTATCAGAAGAAAATAAAGAAGAAGCATTAAAATTTATAGTTTATATGAGAAAGAGAGATCTTACTTTTGAAAAAGCAAAATGGACAGTTCTAGGAAATCCTTAATGATTTAAGGATTCTTAATTATAAATAAACTATAATAAATGATAGTTGGTGGTGTTATAATAGCAGTAGCTTTAATTACATATTATATTTATTATCCTAAATTACCACCCAAAGGTAGTGTTGGTTATTATAAATATAGATGGAAAATGTTATAATAATTATTTAATACTTAAGGACGATTAATTATAATAATAATAATGAAAAAGTTTTTTAATTATTTATCATTCTCATTAGTTTTAGTTATGATAACAACCTTTATAAATCCATCATTTCAATTATATGATAAATATATGAATAGAGATTTTAATATAAATTTAAGATCTGAAACTGCTTTTTATTCATCTAAATACTTATATTCAAGTCATTATATGAAATTAGTAAGTTATAATAATTCTTCAATTATTTTTCATTAGTATAATAACAAAAAATTATATTATTATAGATAGAATGAATATTAACAGCAAAACAATTTCTAATGTTGAAGAAATTATAAAAATTTTTAAAAGTAATGACGAATATGAATTAGAATTAAAATACGATGGTAAAATTACTAAAGAAACATTTGATTCAATAATTACTGAATTTGAATCAAAAAGACTTGAAATAAAAAAAACTAAAACATTAGATATCATTTTTATACATAATAAAATTAATTATCGTATAACTATTGATGATTCACAAGTAGCTAAATATGCATCAACTAATGATATTAAACGAGAAATGATAAAAGAAATATTAAATAAACAGAAAATAACTGGTTATAAACCAGTGATTATTAAAGACAAATTTATTAAAATTAATATGAAAGAAGAGATACCAGTAACTGATGAAACATTAATTAAAAAATTATTAATTGCATTAAAAAAATCATCAAAGAAAGGTTATCGTTATAAAAATAGAACTTCATTTGTATCAGCAAATGGTTTATTTCAATATGATTTTACAGAAGTTAGTGGATATTTAAATGGAGATCCAACAAATATGCTATCAAATGTCAAATTTTCAATGGGAAATGTTGTTGAAGACAAAACAAATTATGAATTAGAAATTGAAATTATAAATAGAGATTTAATTAGAGATACTAAAACAACAGCAACTGATTTTTTAACAGAGGGATATAAATTATTTAATTTAATTAATGATATTAAAACAAAACCAACAATAAAACCTTTAATAAAAAAATCTTCAAGAAGATCTTTGCGAAGTTCTAATAAAAGTTATTCTAAATCTGATATGAATTGGATTCTTCCAAATAGAATTGGATATAGTGAAAAATTATTTAAAACTTTTAGACCTGAAAACTATCAATCTAAATCTAAACTAACATGTGCATGTGATAATGATAGAAATTGTGATGTATCAAGTCAATCAGTTTCTTTATTTCCACAACAAAGATTAATAAAAGATTATGTTCAATATAATAGTCCTTATAGAGGTGCTCTATTATATCACGAATTAGGTTCAGGAAAATCAGGTGCATCAATTGCTGCAGCAGAGGGATATATAAATAAAAAGAAAATGTTTGTATTGTCACCTGCATCATTAGCAGTTAATTATGAAAATGAAATTTTAAAAATAAGTTCAATTGGTTTAAATTTAAAAAAGGACTGGAAATTAGTAAATGTAAATAAAACTGATCCAGAAGTAATTAAAATTTTATTGGAAAAATATGCAATAAATGCTAAAGATGTCATTAAAAAAAATGGTTTAGTATGGATTCCTTTATATGAAGATGATATACCTAATGCAACCATTATTAAATCAACTGTTAGTCAAATAGATAAACCATTAGTAGATGCAATGATTTCACATATAATCAGAAATAGATATACTTTTATTAGTTATAATGGTTTGAACAAAAATTTAGTCAAAAAACTAAAAGAAAATACATTTAATAATTCATTTGTGATAATTGATGAAGTTCATAATTTTGCTTCTAGAATTGTTAATGGAAGTTCTTTGGCGCGTGATGTATATTTAGCATTAATGGATGCACAAGATTGCAAACTTATTTTATTATCAGGAACTCCTATAATAAATAATCCTTATGAAATAGCAACTATAGTAAATTTAATTAGAGGTTATATGACTGTATATGAAATTCCTGCTGAATTAACTGAAAAAGATCTTGAAACTAAACTAAAATCATCTAATTTAATGTCAATGGTAGATGATTATCATATTGATAATCAACGAAAAAAATTATTAATTTCATTATTACCTAAAAATTATAAAAGAGTTAATAATGAAGAAGCAATTATTAAGAAAGATAAATGGTCTAAAGATGATAATGCTATAATAGATGAAATTAAGACATTACTTAAATTAACATCAGATAAAACAGCTAAACATCAATTTAGTGCATTACCAACAACTTTAGAAGAATTCAATAATTACTTTTTGGATATGACTGATGATGAAAATCCAACTATTAAAAATCAAGATTTATTTATGAGAAGAATATTAGGTTCAGTAAGTTATTATAGTATAAGTGGTAGTGAATTATTTCCAAAAAGAAATAATGATGAAACACGCTATTTAGAAATGACAGATAATCAATTTAAAAGATATGTAGATGTTCGAGATATTGAAAGAAAAATGGATATGAAAAAAGCAGGTGTTATGGAAAATAAAACATCTGTTTATCGTGCATTTAGTCGTATGGTTTGTAATTTTAGTTTTCCAGAAAATATTAAACGACTTTATCCTAATGATATTAAAAAAGAATTAAAAAAAGAAATGGATCAAGATGAGGATGAAGAAATAATAGAAAAAAGAAAATTAGAAACAGAACCATTAAATATAACAGAGAAATATGAGCGTAATATTAAAAATGCTATCAATGAATTAATTGAAGGTGATTATTTAACTTATGATAATGTTAAAAATGAATTAAGTCCTAAATTTGCATCAATGTATACTGATATAGAAACATCACCAGGATCAGTATTAGTTTATTCACAATTTAGAACAGTAGAAGGGTTGGGACTTTTCAGTGAATTCCTCATTAAAAATGGATATAGACAAATTGATATAAAGAAAGTAAATGGTGAATATTTATTGACAGATCCATCTGTTTTTAATCGTAGTTATGATAATAAGCGTTTTATTATTTTTAGTGCTGATAAAGAAAAAACTAGATATTTAATGAATTTATTTAATGGTGATTTTAAAAATCTACCACCAAAATTAATAGAAGCATTACCTGATAACTTAGATCAATTATATGGAAAATTAGTTAAAATCTTTTGTATTACTGCAAGTGGTGCTGAAGGTTTATCTCTTAAAAATGTAAGAAGAGTTTTAATAACAGAACCATATTGGAATAATATTCGTACTGATCAAGTTATTGGTCGTGCAATTCGATCTTGTTCACATGAAACATTACCTTTAAAAGATAGAAATGTAACTGTTTATAGATATATAATGAAATTTACTAAAGCACAATTAGAAAAGAATTTTACAATTCAAACATTAGATAATAGTATTACTACTGATGAACATATTCAAATGATGGCAAATAAAAAGATGAATATTGTAAATACTTTTCTTCAAATGTTAAAAACAAGTTCATTTGATTGTATTATTAATTCTTCACAAAATAAACCAATATTAAATGGTTATAAATGTTATAATTGGGCATTGGGTGTTGATAATAATGATTTATCATATACGGCAAATATTAAAGATGATTATAAAATAATGAAACATAAAAATTTTCAAATCGCAAGAAAAAATAAAGGAAAAGTAATAATGAAAAATGGAGTAAAATATGTAGAATTAAATGGTAAAATTTATAATTATTATAGTTATGTTAATGCACATGTATTAATACCAGAAGAAATATAAAGTTATTTTTGATATATTAAGATAGGTATTTTTAAATTATAAATGAATAATTTCTGTATTTTTAGAAATGTGAATGATTGCAAATGTTGTTTTTTTAAAACAAGAAATAAATATTGCAGTCTTCATATTAATAATAAAAATATAATTTATGAGATTGTTAATGAAGCAATAGGTATTAAACAAATAAGAACATCTAGTGATATTTATGAAATATTCAAATATATTTATAATAATCCAAATATTTATGTAAAAGAATTTATTTTTAAAAAAATATTAAAAACTTTATTTATAAAACAATGGTCATTAAGAAGTAAATTTTATTATCTAAATACAACATATCTTATCAATTATCAAAATTATGATTTATTGATAGATAAAATTTATAAATTGAATTTGAATACTTATAAAATAGATATGAAATATGAAAACAGAAATTATTTATCAATATTAAAAAGATTTATGAAATATGTATTAATACAACCTCATATATTCAAACAAAATTTAACTTATATTAATGAAACAGATCCTTTTACATTTGATAATATTAATGAAATACCATTAAATGAAAGATTTATCTATAATGAGGACAATAATTATTATTGTTTTAAAGCAATTGAATTTAAATATTTCATTAGAACTAATGGTAATTGGAATCCATATACAAAAAAAACAATAATACCTAAGATAATAATAAATCTTGACAATTTTATAAATTATTTTAAATTAAATAGGGTCTATAATAATAATCAATGGAAAACTCTTGAACAAGCATTTACGGATGTATCACAAGTAATTGAAAAAATAGGATTTTATACAAATACACAATGGTTTATTAAATTAAATACAAAACAAATAAGAAATATAATACGATTATTCAAAATTATTTCTATTAGAAATAATAACAATAATAATTTTAATGAGTTTTTTAATGATATGATAATAAATATTAATGAAACGGAAGATAATCATCAAATTTATTATTATTTTGCAAAAGAAATAATCAGATTATTCGAAGATGGTAATTCAAATTTTCTTTTATGTTGCAATTTTATGAAAGCAATTGGTGTATATAGTAATGAATTTTATAATAGTTTACCTGAATGGTTATCGGATATAGAAAGTCCTGTTATAATTAATAATAATAATATATCAAGAGATTTAGTGTATTTAATTAATATCATAGAAAATTAGAAAAATAAATGAAAGATCTTGAGGATAAGGAATTAAAAAAAAGAGATTTTCAATATACCTTAAAATTAAGAACAGCAATAATTGGATTTGTTTTATATTTAGCTTTATCAAGTTTTACAGCATTTAGAGTTCTAAATATAATCATATCATCTATCGTCAATAATGTTGAAATTATTGATGAAAAAAAAGAACCAACTATTTTAGCACGACTCATCATGGGGCTTATAATAGCAATTATACTATTCATTTTTTAGCACCGCGACCACCTTTCTTTTTCTCGACAGGAGCAACTGATACTTCTTCCTTTCTGTCTTCGGAATATTCATCATCACTATTTTCGACCTTGACATTATCAAGATCAGCAACGACATCAGCTACTTCTTCGTCATCCTCATCGTCTTCAGCTTTATCATCTACCTTTTCAGTGTCACTGTCTTCGATAAATGCGATATCATTACTGATAGAACGCTGAAACTTGCCTGTGATTAGCTTCCAAGTGCAACCAAACTTGCCACCTGCAAACCAGATACTATTTAGCTCAACAATCAACTGTGCCTTACCACCTTTGAGTTTAGCCAGAATATCTGCAAGATCGATAACTTCACCATTCATATTATAACTATTGAAATTGAAACGATCATTTTCATTGTCATAGGGAAGTTTGAAACGAATTGTAGGAGGATATTTACCAACAACCTTTCCTGTGTTCTTGTCCTTATCTACCTTAATAATAGGAGAGAACATCTTGGTAACGATGATTTTTTGTCCATCATAATCATCCTTAAACCACGGTTGTCTATTTTCGAATGCATCATCAATCACTTTTGATTCAATTTCCTTGAGCTTGGTAAGGAATGATTCAATCTTAGGATTCTCCTCGTGACCCTTGAAAGAAAGAGTTAGATCATATTTCTTATCTTTCTTTTCTCCCTTTCTAGGGTCACTCTTGGCATTCTTGTCTTCAAATCCACCCTCATTAACACCATAAGGGAGATACATAACAGGAGTCTGGATACGAAGTTTTCCAGTTCCATAATTGATGTATACTGATTTGGCACCTGATGTAAGAGTCTTTACTTCTGAATATTTGAAATTAGCAGTATTGATATTCTTAGGTAGAATAGGTGTAGACATTTGGTTTGATATTATATATAAAATTATCTTTAAATAAAATAATCATTTTTTATTTTAAAAAATCAATTATTTAAACTAAAAATTATCAATTTAATCCATTTAGATTAATATAGATGAAATTTACAATAATAATTACAATCATTAAAAAATGATTATTTTACTTAAAAAGATTAATGGTAATTTATAATAATGAATAATAATTCAAATAATAAACATCAAGTTAGAAGTAAACTTATATCTATGTTTCAGAATGATTTAAATTTATCTGAAATTGAAGCAAAAGATCTTGAAATAGGAATATTTAATTCATCTATTGATTATGCAAATTCCCTTAAAATTCCTACTTCATGGTCTTGTGATTTATTTGCAGAAACTTATTTAAATATTGCTATGAGTAATTATGCAAATTTAGATAAAGATAGTTATATTAAAAATGAAAGACTTCTAGATAGACTAAAATCGCGCGAATTTCTACCTCATAAATTACCATATATGAATGCAACGGAAGTTTTCCCTGAAGTTTGGAAAGATTTAATGGAAAAACATCAAAGAAAGATTAAGGGTGCTTATGAAATTAAACAAGTTTCAATGACAGATGCTATTAAATGTGGCAAATGTAAAAATAATAAAGTTACTTATTATGAACTTCAAACGAGAAGTGGTGATGAGGCTATTACTCAGTATTTTAATTGCATTTGCTGTGGTCACAAGTGGAAATATTAAAAAAATGATTTGTTTTTATTATTATTGTCACATTCGACTATTCACAAATAATGAATATTGAGTTATTAGCTGGTTTATGTGCTGGTAGCGTGTCTGCTTTGTTATTCAATCCGATTGACAAGGTTATCTTTTCATGTTGCAGTCAGAATAAGCGATTCTTTGATAGGAATACCTGGACGAATCTTTTCAGGGGCTCTTTGAATAATCTTGGAACTCGTTTAATCACATCTGGTTTGTACTTTTCCTATATCGATCATTATGCATCTGTCTCGAATAGCAAGGTTGAGGTTTCTCTTGTCACTGCATTATTATGCTCGATTACCAATCCATTACAGTTGTGCAGATACAACTCATGGTATGTAAATTGTTGTTCAAGAGTTACTGTTGATTCGATCTACAAGAAATATGGGTTGCGCGGTTTTGCAATTGGTATTTCTCCTTTGATCGCGCGTGACTTTGTGTTTAACTATATATATCTCTCAGGTAGGACTGAGGACAACCATTGTTACAATCTTGGGGTAATTTGCACTGCCTTAGTTGTGACCTCTCCTATCAATCTTGTGAGGAACATGAAGTATGCTAAGAATGAGTCCGTTGCGAATGTTATGCGAAATTTTAAGTGCAGTCAGCTTGGTTTGGGTATGGTTACGATGCGTAGCTGTGTTGCTTTCTACTCTGGTCAGCTCATTTATGATCTTGCAAAAGGATGCTTGTCAACTTTTCAAGTGTAGTCTTGTTTAGTTTGGGTATTTTCTTGATTAAAAAAGTAATTAGTTCATCTTTAGTTTGATGTTTTTTTACTTTTATATTTTTATAACCCTTATCATAAATTGCTAGTAATTCTTTTTTATTTTTATATTTCAAAGATTTTGAATCTTTTAATTCTGGATATTTATCTAAAATTTTTTTAATTATCTTTTCCTTAGTTTCCTTTTCTTCCTTATATTTCTTAATTTCAGATTTTGACGGTAATTTACCCCTTTTCTTTAAAGATTGAACTATACTTGAAGTTAAATTATAATATTCTTTTAATGCATCATAATACATTGATTCTAATAATTCACGAGAATAATGATAATCTGGTATTGGATATATACCAAAATTATTGAGTTCAATAACTAAATCAATATCAGATAATTGCTTAATATCATGAATATCTTTTATTATTTCTGATAAACCTGATATTTTTAATTTACTTGGAATACTTATATCTTTGCCAATATCCTTACTTTTTATATTTTCGGTTTCTTTAACTCTCACATATACTAAAATCCTTCTGCCTTTTTTATTATGTTTTCCAAATGAAAAACATAATTTAGAATAATAATCATTTAATTGTGTTAGATCCAATTTACATTTATCTTTATTCAAACAAAATTCTATGTCTTTTTTTAAATCCCAATTAAATTTCATTAATTGACATGGTGAATCTGCAATTGAAGTAAATGTATAATTTTGCATCGCAGGATCATTAGTAGATTTTTGCCAACCATTATAAACATATCTTTCATTATTACAACTAATACCTGCAATAGCATGTGCTGTTGAAACTTCATTAAAATTAGTTAATGTACATGCATCTAATTTATATTTATGACCATTTACATAAATAATATCATCATATGTATTAGCACCCTTAATTTTACATTTATATTTAAAATGATCAAGCATAGATGATTTATGTACTTTTAATAATGAATAATTAGTATCAGTATAAATACTTAAATCTTCATGAAATAAAAATATGATATCAGGAATTTTTTTTAAGATATTATATGTGCTTTTGAATATTCTTCTATCTGATTCTTCTTTAGTTTCATTTTTATATTTAAATTCAGCTAATGTTGCACCAGAATTTATATCAAAAATAGGTGATATTTCATCATCAAAATTTAAAATATAACGACCATTATTTAAATAAATAATATCTAAACAATTAACATTTAAATATTTGAAAAATTTAACAATATAATTTTCTGTCCATGCAATATTAGCTTTATTAAGTTTCATTTGAAATTTTAATATTTTTATCATTTCAGTTTCATTGTAAGTTTTAAGCATTTTAAATAAGATTGTTTCCGGTCTAATTTTAGAAAAGAATGATTGAACTTTTGAAGGTTCTCTATAATATTTAACAAGTATAGATTTAATTATTTGTTGAAATGTATTTGGTTTTTTCCATTTACTTGCAACTTTAAGTAATATTTTTCTTGTATTTTGACTATATAACGCAATTGTTAATATTGCATTAAACCAACATGAACCGCCAAATTGTGGTATTACAGATAAATTTAAACATTTATCATCCATGATCTAATTTCTATTTAATTGATATAAAATTAAATATGCAGTATTATTTTTTAAATTATTTTTAATAAAATCATCTTTATTTATAACTGTAACATATTCATCATTATATAAATTATAAGTTTCATTATTAATATTACATACAGACATATAATGACCACCATTAAGATTGCCATAATGTAATCCAATTGATTGTAAATCATAATTTGTATGTGTATCATCAATTATGAAATTTAATTTATCATTTACATAAATCTCACTATTATCTTTATTATATACATCTTTAAAACGATTAAGTGATACAAATAATATTTCAGGCATTTTCCAAATTCTTTTTATTTTAATATAATTATGAAAGTCACTACAATGATCACATTTCCATTGATCTTCTGTACGATGTTCATCTTTCATTGATCCCATAATTAAATCAGCAATTGTTTTGCCTTCTTCAATATCAACTTGAAGAGTAATAAATGGTTCAAATGAATAAGATTTATGATTACAATTTTGACAAGAAATAATATTTATAAAACTACCTTGAACAATTTTAAGAATTTCACTTGTTTTATTATTATTAAAAACAGCCATTTTTGATTCATAATCATTTTTAATATCATTAATATTTAAAGGGATATTTGTTTCTTCATTTATTTTATCAAATACATAAAACCATAATTCATTAATATCAATTTGCTCAAATTTATTAAATATTCCTTTAAAAGTAATATAAAAATTATTGATAAATTTCATTGGATTTAAAGATTTATTTTGATTATGAATTAAATCAATTATTTCTTTTAATTCATATGTAAAAGTACCTTCATTTACATTAGCATTTAAAATAACATCTCTTAGTTTTTTACATCTGCATATCATTTGTATTAAACTATTTATAGCACATGTAGCACCAAGATTATTAATACCTTCCATAATGATTCTAATTATGATTATTTAAAATATTATTTATATATGAATATTTATGAAATAGACTTATCATGTATATGATTTTGAATAGCAGGTAAAATGGGATTATGAGTTTGTCTATTAAATACGGAGAATACAGGTCTAAAACTTGCAATGTCCCATTTTGTTTCATTTAAACTATTATTCATATGATCATAAACATATTGATTACCTTTAGAATTAAAATAAAATTTATGATCAGCTGTCATTATTAAATCTAATTTATAAAAATTACCATTTAATTGTTGAACATTACTTTTATCATAAGTTCGCAAATTCAGTAAAAAGTCCATTTCTCTTTGTGATATAATTTGTTTCATAATTTCAGTATCATCCTTATTTGCTTGTTCTTCTTGAATAATTATCATATCAGGATTAAAAATAATTAAATCTAAGTTACTTTTAAAAAGATCATCTTTATTAATATTGAAGAAAGTATTGGAAATTTTAGGTATTACTTTATTATTATCAGTTGTATAATCATAACATTTATTATTTATAAAATATTCTTTATTTATTCGAAATAAATGAATAAATTTTATTTGGGCATTTGCAAGAATTTTTGATAAATAACCTATTGAAATATTTAAATCTTTATTATCAATCAAAACCTTTCTAACATCTGAATGTTCAGTTAATCGTAAAAATTTTAATAATAAAACTTCTGGAGTAATTATACTTATTAAATTTGGATTAGCACTAATTTCATCAATAATCAATTGAGTCTCATTTTTATTCATTCTTATTATCTATTTAAAATTAAGATTACTATTTAAGATTTATTATAATAGACTTAATTATGATAACAATGGATGATATAAGCTTTTTTATACCTGTTCATGTTCGTGAACCAGAGCAAAAAGAATATTGGAAAGAAGCTATTCGATGTATTCGCAAGTTATATACAAAACAACAAATATTTATAATTATCGATAATTGTGAATTTTCTAAATTAGGGTTGGATGATAATGATTATCCAACTGAAAATTTAATATTTATAAAATCAGAATTTAATGGAGCAGGTGAATTTTTGCCATTTTATTATTATCATAAATTAAAACCCACGAAAAAAGCTATTTTTATACATGATACAATGTTCATACAACAACCATTTTTTAATTATGAATATGAATTACATGATCTTACAACTATTAAATTTTTATGGCATTTTGCAACACATCAAGATAAATCTTATGAATTTGATATTCAAAGAGAATTTATATTAAATTTAAATAATAATGAAAAATTAATTGAAACTTTAAATAATTTAAATATATGGAATGGATGTTTTGGAGTTGCTATTATAATAACTCATGAATTTTTAAAATTATTAAATGATAAATATAATTTATTAAGTTTAATTAATAAAATTAAAACTAAACGAGATAGATGTATATTAGAAAGAATAATTGCAATAATAGCATTTACTGAATTAAAATGGAATATTAATAAACCATCAGAGTATTCCTTATACGGAACAATACATGATTATATACCACGCGCATTTTATTTTACATATAAGATGTATAAACTTTATGTATTAAATTTACCAATTGTTAAATGTTGGGTTGGTAGATAATTTAAATTAGTATTTAAGCTTTATTTTTATTATTATAATCATTATAATCATAATAACAATGGATGATATAAGTTTTTTTATGCCTGTTCATGTTCGTGATACAGAACAAAAAGAAATGTGGAAAGAAGCTCTTCGTTGTATTCGCAAATTTTATAAAGAACAACGAATTTTTATAATTATAGATAATTGCGAATTTTCTAAATTAGGATTGGATGATAATGATTATCCAACTGAAAATTTAATATTTATAAAATCAGAATTTAATGGAGCAGGTGAATTTTTGCCATTTTATTATTATCATAAATTAAAACCCACGAAAAAAGCTATTTTTATACATGATACAATATTTATAAAACAAAAATTTAATGAAAATGAAATAAATAATGTTGCAAATTTTAAATTTTTATGGCATTTTGCAAGAGATAAAAATCATCACGAGGATATTCAATTAAAACTTATTAAAAATTTAAATAATAATGAAGAATTAATTAATTATTTTAATAATAAACATTTATGGCATGGATGTTTTGGAGTTGCTATTATAATAACTCATGAATTTTTAGATTTATTAAATAATAAATATAATTTATTATATTTAATTAATAAAATTAAAAATAAAGCAGAAAGATGTGCATTAGAAAGAGTAATTGCAATAATAGCATTTGCTGAATTAAAATGGAATATTAATGAATCATCTAAGTATTCCTTATATGGAACAATACATGATTCTGTACCGCATTCATTTAACTTTACATTTAATGATTATAAAAATAAATCTAATACTTTGAATGCAAACATTATAAAATGTTGGGTTGGTAGATAATTTAAATTAGTATTTAAGCTTTATTTTTATTATTATAATCATTATAATCATAATAACAATGGATGATATAAGTTTTTTTATGCCTGTTCATGTTCGTGATACAGAACAAAAAGAAATGTGGAAAGAAGCTCTTCGTTGTATTCGCAAATTTTATAAAGAACAACGAATTTTTATAATTATAGATAATTGTGATTCATCGGAATTAGGAATATATGATAATGATTATCCTGATAATAATATAACTTTCTTAAAATCAGAATTTAATGGTGCAGGTGAATTATTACCATTTTATTATTATTATAAATTTAAACAATCAAAAAAAGCTATTTTTATACAAGATTCAATGTTTATTCAAAAACCATTTAATGATGATGAAATAAATGATGTAACAAATGTTAAATTTTTTTGGCATTTTGAATTATATAAACATGAAAATTACCCATTAGCATTAAATATATTGAGTTATCTGAAACATAGTGAAGAATTGATTAATTTATATTATAATGATAATAAATGGAATGGATGTTTTGGTTTTGCAGTAATTATAACATTAGAATTTTTAGAACATTTGCAAAATAAATATGAATTTTTAAATTTATTACCAAGTTGTAATAATAGACCAATAAGATGTTGTTTTGAAAGAATTATTGCTCTCATGTGTTTTAATGAATTAAAATGGAATGTTGAAAATAAATTTAAATATTCATTTTATGGTAATATTTTACATTTTCCTGATTATAATCATTTTAGTTTTGATAAATATAAAAATAGATTAACTGATGATAATAATAAAGAACTGGAAAAAGCATCAATAATAAAATGTTGGTGTCATCGCTAATAATTCATTAATTAAATTCTTTATCAATTGTTTTAAAACTAGCAAGACCGTTTATTAATAATTTATGATGAAAATCTTTTATATTTCCACCAGATGCTAAATAACTATCTCTTAATTTAATTATATGTAATTTACCAGTCAAATAACTTAATGATTGTCCAGGCATACATATACATCTATCAATTTCATTAATATTATCTGTTTTTCTGTTTGGTAAATATTTATTCATAAAATCAAACGATTGTTTATAAGTCCATCCATAATAATTAATACCAGTATCAAGTACTAATCTTAGTTTTCGCAAAAGAGAATAACTATTATTATCATCATCATAATCTTCACAATAAATTTCCATATAATGTGCAAATCCTTCAACTAAAGCAATGTTAGAATAAATATAAATTTTATATTTGGGAATTTTATAATATTTCATAAATTTAAAATGATAAAAATGAAAACATTCATGCATTAATAATGAATATATTTCGTTTTTATTAACTTCATTATAATAAGAAAGATTTATAAAAACCTTACCTTCAACATCATCAAAATATGCCAAAGGAAATGAATCAGTTAGATCTTCCGACATTGGCGAAATTTCAAATGGACTTTCCATCTTATAATGAAAGTATTTCTCAATAATATGTGTGTAAATATAATTACTATAATATAAACAATCTTCAAGTAACTCTTCTTTTGATTTATAAGTTTCACTTCCATTAATCTTTTTTTTTATTAAACTTAAACCAGTATTATGAATTTCTTCAGGTGTTAAATCTAAAAAACCAATATATTCCTTAATTATTTGTTTATAAATTTCTTTACCATTTGGAATATAACATAATCCTATTTCTGTTCTACAATAAGGATAATAATCGCGTTTTATAAATTGATATAAAGACTTATATTTATCAAGATTTTTAATTTGATCCATGAATTTTTTAATTATTATTTTAGGATAAGTAATTTTTAAACGCAAACCTTCTTTTGCACGAACAATAGTTGTATTAACATATAAATCAAAATCTTTTATTCTTGCTTGTTTATAAGCTTCATTTTTAGGATAAATATTATCACTCATATAATTGAATAATAAAATGAAATTAGCTTGAGATGCAAATAATAATAAATAAAATTTATATTTAATTTCAATTTCATTTAAAAAAAGTTCAATTTGTAATTCAATATCTTTAGTATCTCTATATTTTTCAATATATTTTTGCATTTGATTGATATATTCATCACTTAAACTATTTTCATAATGACTTAATGTTGCTTTATCACGCATTCCAAAAACAAATCTTAAAGAAGGAGTTATTTTAAGTAAATCTTTAGTATATTTTTCATAATCTTTCATAATTATTTAATTAAACAATCTATATATAAAATAGAATGAAATTATTAATAACCGGAATAGTTATATCAATAATAATAATTTTTAGTCTTATTATTTTGAATAGAAATATTTATTTTAGTGAGGATTTTTCAAATGCAAGAAGTTATGATCAAGATACAATTGAAGACTTAATAGATATTGCTTATATTCCAGAAAATCCATATGAAAAAGAAGAAATTAGTGAATATGATGTAATAGATATTTATAAAAAGATTCTTGATAGATCTCCAACAGCCAATGAAATTAGATATAGTATTTTAGTATCAAAAAATAAATTAATAGAAGATCTTTATAATTCATTTGAATATGATAAATCTTTAAAACTTCAAAATAATAATGCTAATGTAGGTATAGAAGGAGCACTTGCAAAAAGAAATTTAATTAATAAATTAAATGAGATTTATAAACGAAAATATAAAAAAGAAATTCCAGATAAAATGGTGATGCCATTGCGTGATTGTTATATTCATCTAAGAAGTAACTATTATTTATTTGTTGTAATGGTTGAAAATGCGAATTATCCTAAATTTGAAAATGAGGTTTTAACATCAATTACATTAAGTAAAAAACTATTACTTCAATTATTTAGAAAACATTTTAATTTACTTGAATTAAAATTGTTGGCACAAAATAAAATAAAGGTTGATAAGGTTTCAGGTGATACCAGTTTTAATAAAATTAAGGAAGATTTAGATAAATTAAGAAGCACTATTCCCAATAATTCAAATACAGATACATCTAATAATGTTGCATTAAGTGAGTTAAATGCGTATTTAAATCCTTCATCTTCACCAAATAAACCATTATCATTAAAAGAAGGTTATGTTAATAATGATGATAAAGAACTTGAAGAATTAAAGAAATTAATAAAAACAAGAGAACCTGAAAGATTAAAGGATGATGTAATTAAAAATCTTCCTAAAGGAAGTGAGGTTTATGTAAGAGTTTATGATCCAATTAATTATAAACAAACTTATAGAGGAACTCCTACATCATCTAAAGATATGTATAGACCTCCTATTTGTACTTCATTAGGACAACCACAATTAACATCTCCAATTTTTACTGAATCTAAATTATTATTTCAAGGAACTGATATTGATAAGGCCTTTGATGAAACACAAGTTGGTAGCATAATGCCAAAATTCACTTATCGTGAATATCAAGATGTCAGAATACAATAAAAAAATAATTATTCTCCATATCTATGAATCAATGCTTCGCGTCTATCTTTAACAATCATTAATTTAAACATTGCCATTTCCCAAATATCACATGCAAAGTTAATAATAACATAATGATCTTTATATTCAAATACATAATAATCATTTGAAACCATTTTATCCAAAGATGGATCTTGATCATTTATTCTTAAGGAATTAAGAACTTCTTTTCCAATTTTTTTAATTTCTTCATGACTTTTGTAGTAGCAATTCTTAATAGTTATTAATGTATATGATGGATTATTTTCTTTAAATGATTTATTAATACCATATGTAATCATAGATACTAATTCTCTTCTATTCATTATCATATTTCTATTAAGATAATTACATGATTTAAATCATTTTTTGTCAAAAATAAAAATCATTATATTCCTCTGTTTTTTTATAAGTATATTCAAGTGGATTGTCTAAGATTGTATTATTTTTATTATTATAAAAATCTATTATTTTAAAAACCTTATCATTATTATCAAATAATAATAGATCAGTATTTTCAATTGAGGATGATAAACAAATATTATCCAAAAATTTAACTAACATAAGAAAATAATTGTTAGTATCTAAAATATTTCTTTTTATATAAAATGTTGATTTAACAGTTTTATAACTTTTGTCTATTTTATCAATAATGATATCATATAAAATAAATTCAATATAAATATATCTACTTTTTAAATTATAATTTTCAATAAAATTATAAATTTCTTTTTGACTATTTATTTTATATAAAACTTCTAATTCATCTTTATTATTATTTGAAAAATTAACATTTTTATAAGAGATATATGATGACTTATTACTATAAATTGGATAAACATCATTTAAATTTGAAAATTCATTTATAATATTAGTTGTAAAAAATATTGAATAATTATAATAATTAATTTTAATTGTGTTTGTATCAACATTTTTGATAACTTTAAAATTTTTATTACAAGAAGGAAATTTAATTATAATTAAATTAATTATAAAATCGTCATAATTATTTATCAAAGATTCTTCAAGATCAAATACACTATTTTTAATATGATATCTATCAGTATTTGTACGCAAAATAAAATCCTTAATTTTCTTTTTACATAAATTTAATTTTTCTTGAATTTTTTGATTAGTTTCTTCAAATAAATTATTAATATGATCATTTAATTGATTTAAATTATTATTAATACCAATGATTATAACATAAAATTTAAATATAAATGAAATTAAAAAAATAATAATTAATGAATATGTATAAATCATTTTATTAATTAATTATATTCGTCGCAATTGTTTATATTAATATTCATATTATTCCATCTAAATTTAAAACCATTTTCATTGATTTCAATTAATTTTGCTCCAGTAAAATTTGAAGTAACTCTCTTAGCAACTTCATTTATATCAAAATCAACTTCATCATACCAATAACTTGTATCATTATCCTTAAAATCAATCATAAATTTAATATCATTAGTAAGATTCTCAGCAATGATTGATGAAGACATTTGAATTGTTCTTTTTTAATTCTAATAAAAATAATCAATTTTTATATTTAATTAAAGTTAATAATTTTATGATTATCAAAAAAGTTAGTTTTATAAGATTTATCTGGATTTATTTCACAACGAGGAGTGTTTTGTAATAAATTAATCCATTTTATATTTAATTCATATAATCTTGGAAAATGTGTTAACAATTCATAATATTGATCTTTATTTATATATTGAAATGCTTTATGTATACCAACAGGTTTATCATAATAACAGCTTTCAACAGCAAATGTTTTTGCTATATCAAAATCTGGAACATTAATATTAGGATATTCACTAAAATAGCCATCTTCATAATAGAAACTTTCTGGTGTATTTTGAAAATAATTTTTATCATTAACTATTGAAATCATTTTACTTTTTTTACGCAATGATAATCCACCATTACCTCCTTTTCTATCTTTCCATGGCGCACCTACATAATCGTATTCCATAAAATTATAAATATTATCAGCATATTTATCTGATAATAATGTATCTAATTGAAAAATTAAAAACATTTCTGTTGGAATCATATTATAAAATTCTTCAATAGTTAATAATTTACAATAATCATATTCAACAAACCATTTATATGTAACATCTATGCCAATATGCTTATCTATATCAAGAACTACTAAACTAGTTCTTTTTTTATCAACTGGAAATCTAGTTTCAAGTAAATTAAACAAAAAATCCTTATTATTATTAGAACAAAAAATCATAAAATTCCATCTTTTATCTAAATGACTATAGAAATTATCTAAAACTAATTCAAATACATCACTTATTCTAGTATCTATAATAACTGCTGTATAAATTCCTTTATTTGAATCATTCATTTTGATTGAAAAATAATTAAATAATGATCAGTATAAATCTTTATATAATTATCAATAATTGACTATAAATTTTAATATTGAAATATATAATTGATAAATTCTATCAAATATATTTATTTGATTATATTCATTATATTTTGCTTTTGTTTTTTCAATATAAACTGTATTTTCATAAATAATATCTAATTTATCCAATTTTTTATTAGATTTTAATGTTTTATTGAATTTATGACTAATCATTATCTTTATAATAATAATTATAATCAATTTTTATTATGTAATATCTCAAAAAGTAAAAAACTGATTATTAATTATTTAATAGGATTCTATCAAAACAACATGGAAGATTTCTATTCTGATCTGAGATTGGTTACTGATGAAATTAGCATTATTCTTGAAGATGATATTCGAAAGAGTCATGTTGATATTTCTGATATTAACTATGATCATTTGAAAAGCAGTAGTTATGCAGAGGCTCTTTACCAACTTATTGGTCATGATGCTCAAGTAATTCGAGAAATTCCTAATGATAATATAATTACTATTAAATTTGATAACAATTGGGTTACAATTTCATATGAAGTTCTTTCTAGGACTTCTACTAATAACTCCATTCGTTTTCATATCGAAATTCTAGATGACCCATTTGATCATGAAGTTCGTTTTATTCAGCAAATGAAGCGAATTATCAATTCGATTAAGCGTGGAATGTCATTCGGTAATGATATTGAGTTTATTGATATCAGCAATCCACATTATAATCTGGGTAGCAGTAATTTAGTATTGGAGATGTTTAGGAAAACTCTTGATATTTCCGAGTCTAATTTCATAGTAAATGGTGACAGACATAACTTCATGTTAACAATTGGTGAGTTTTATGTGGTTGTTAGTATCCCATGTGCTGTTATTTATCATGATCTGAAAGTTGTAGTTACTATTCTTAAGGATCGCAGGGATGCTGAATATTGCTTTCAATCTCTAGATTAATTAAAAAAATACAAAAATTTTTGTATTTTTTATTTCAAAACTCAATTCGCCATCAATGCATCAATCACATTATTAGAAATAGCACATCTAGCAAACAAGTCAGAGAAATCAGGAGCAGACCTGCCAATAGCAAATTTTCCAAATTTCTTTCCACCAAATACAACATCAGAAATCACACCATCACAATAGGAAACTGTAACATTTCTAAAACCATGACAAGTTTCATAAAGCTCGAAAAGTACACCATCATTGAACGAATATTTTGCAAAATCATCAGACCAACAAGTCATAGTATAGATGACACTAACAATATTAGCGTCAATGTATTCAATGAATAGATGCTCTGAGGGATAGAATGCAATGATCTTATCATCATTCTTCAGGTAATAGGGTTCGCATTCAACACCGTCGACAGTAAGTGCCTTAAAATACCTGTCTCCATAGATATAGGTATCGTCATTAGATTCAACGAAAATATTGACAAACATTATTATAAACCTTTAAAATTAGGTAATTAGTTACTAAAAACCAAGAAATCATTTTTTTAAATATTTGGATTAAAATTAATAAAAATGGTAATAAGGATTCATTCAATATAAGTAATAAATGAGTATTACCGAAAACAATATTAAATCAATAAGTTTTTTTAATAATAATATCAAGAAATTAGATATAGATGTAAATAAAACTATTAAAATTTTGGAAGATACGCATCAATTATTATACGGTATTCATATTAAAATTGAAAAAGATAAATACTTAAGTATGATTTTAACTAATTATAAAGAAATTATTTATAATAAAATTGTTACAAATAATGGTAACATTACTATTAATAATGATTTCTATTTAACAGAATTAAAATCATTAATTACTCAACCTCATTTAGATAATCAAATAGATAGAATTAATTGGTATTATAGATCTCAATTTGCATCTTTATTTAATAAACTAAGGTTAGAATATTCATCATCTCAAATTATTAAGGAAATTAAACATGAAAGTGAAAAGGCATTTCAGGAATTAAGAGAAGATGTTAATTATAATATGACTTTAAAATTAGAAAATTATGATGATAATATAAATTTCATTATTAATGAAAAAATAAAAGAATTAAAATTGGAAATTGCGAATACTAATAATTATAATAAATTTTATCAAGTTTTTACACCATTACTAATATATTTTATTTTACACATAATTAATATTTTTTGAGTAATCTTTTTGATCCTCCTTTTTTAACAGAAGAAGTCTTTGAAGTTTTAAGATTATACTCATCTAAATCTTCGAATAATTCTTGATAAGCATTTGATGTTTCTTCTAATGTTATTTCTTTTTCATTTGTAATAGCTAAACTATAATTTTCCTGATTTTCAAATAATGAAAATGTATTGGGTTTTAATGACATATGATCTTTAATTGGTTTTTCATGAACATAAGATTTTTTTCTTAAACAAACTTTACCACCGCTAATATTAATAAAATTCATGAAAAATGAATCAGATGATAATTTGCTAGCATAATTAGGATAACTTAATATATCATCAAAAATAAAATCACGGAATCTTTCATTGGTTTTATCTATAACTTGAAAATATTTATAGATTAGATTTGTATTCTCACAACCATTATATTGAATAAGTAATGCATAATAAAATAAACCCTCCAATAACATTATATAAAATCGTTTTGTTTTTTCAGATTCGAATGTTTGAATATATTCAAATTTAAGTTTTAAATAATTACTTAATAATATATCAAAATCATCAACATCATCTCTTAATTTCAAAGTTAAATTATGTAAAATCAAATTCTCAACATTATTATCATCAATAACTATTTCTATTATTGAACTAAATTTTTCTTTTATTATTTCATATTCAATTGGAGATTCCTTGCTCATAAAATATAAAAATCGTATATACATATTTAGTGAAAATGTAATGAGATCATAAATACCACCAAAATATTTACCATTGTTACCCATTACAGATAAATGTTTATAATATAAATCTCTATTACCATAAATGCGATTTACATTTATATTTGAAACATCAATTGATAATAATTTATCATAATTAAGTTTAATAAATTCAGATTTAAGCTCATTATCAATATCAGAAATAGGATTATCCATGAATTTTTTAAAACTACATCGTCCAAAATCAATAAGTACTAATTTTCTTGTAATATTATCATAAATAACATTATTCATATGTAAATCATTATGCATAAAACCATATTTAATACCAATTTCTTTTATAAAATCATATAAATTACAAGCATCATCAAATACATCAAGTATTTTTGATTTATTAATAATTGATGTTTGATCATCTTTATAATTTTTAAAAATATGACCAACACTAATAGGACTTTTAATTGCATCATACATGATAACAATTGTTTTTTTTCCGTTGTAATAAGGTGATAATAAACTGTCATTAGTTATATTTGAAGGATTATAAGGGGAATATACATGACGATAATTTAATTCATTGTAATTCCAATATTGCGATATAGGTGATGTTGAACGATCTTGTCTTACATATGATAAAACACTACCTTGATATTTAGGAATTATTTGTAAAAATTTTTTATTTTGAGACAATGATAATATATATTTAAAAATAATTGAAGCTAAAATATCAATTATCAATAAATCAACATTATGAAATAATGTTTGCGTTTCATATTTCACAATCTTATTAAAAAATCTATAATCCTTATTCTTAATAGCAATATCAGAAATAGTAAAATCGCAATTTAAAGAGTTTTTTAATAATTTACCACTATCATGTGTTATATATGTATCAAATGGAAATAATAACAATAAAAATGATTTAATAAAATATATATCACTTGCTTTAGCTTTTGATAAGAAATCAATTATATCTGTTATTTCAATTAAATAATTATCTAAAATATCATTATTTATAAAAATATTTATTTTGGGCTTATAAGTTGATAATGTTAATTTTAATTGAGTATTATAATCATTAATTATATCAGTCATTATTACTAGTTATTTAAGAAATTATTATTATTCATAATAATTAATGATTCCAATAACTATAAATCATAAGATTTTAGGTATTGGATGTTTAATTCATTATGGTTATAGATTTTGGCTAAAATATAATTATGGAAATATGAATCTTAACAATAATTACTTATATCCTTTATTACATTTAAGTTTGCCATCATTACCATCATTACCATCATTGCCATCATTAATATCTAAAATTCCTGAATATAGATATGAATATAATTATAATGATTATCAATTATATAATATTATTTTTACATCTAGATCTGTTTGTATGATATATCATACATTTTTATTTGCAAATACAAATATTCATGTTTATTATTTATCCAGACTTAGTATTATTTTGACACATAATTATTTAGCAGATAAGGTATCTAATAATTATTATAAAACTAATAAAGTATTTCATGAAATATTCGATTTAATCACAACAACAATTTTATTATTATCTAGAAATCATGAAGTAGGATATTGGATAATGTTTCCTATTCAATTTTCTTTGATTTTAAAGACATTAACAGAAAAAGAAATTATTATAAATAATAAATTATTTCTTTGTTTATTAACACCATACCTATTAAATATAAAAGCAATTTATAATGACAAAACTTCTATAAATCTTTTTTGTATTTTACATATGTTTCTTAAATTTGGCATGAAATTCAATAAGTATTGTAATTTGATATTTTTGTCATTACTTTATATATATAAGGATTAGCAAGATTTATATGATAATTCTAATGAGAATATTATTGTTATTATTAGAAATTCAAATAATTTATGGATTAGTAATATCTCCTTTATTTAATAATTGGTATTGTTTAGATTTTATTAAAAATGTAGACAAATCTAAACCATTAAAATTTAATATAGGTGAGATGCCATTAGTAGTCTGGTTTAAAAATGAAACAACACCATTATCAACTATAAATATTTGCAGTCATCAAGGATCTACATTAGATTCAGGAAAGATTAATAATAAAGGTTGTTTAATTTGCCCATATCATGGATTATCACATGATAAATCAATGGCATATGGAAAAACAATTATACATGAAGGTAAATTATGGTGGTCATATAATAATTATAAAAAACCGCCATCTATTCCATTTTATAATAATAAAAATTATAAAAGAACTGAAATATCAGTTGATATGAATGCAAATATATTAGATTGTATTCATAATTTAATAGATATAAATCATCCTCAATTTATTCATAATAGTATTTTAGGATTTGGAAATACAAATGATCCTATTTCAAATGTAAAAATATTCAATTATAAAAATAAAAAGAAATTAGGATTATCATTAAATTATAAATCAAATACTAAACTTAGATATGTAAAACAAGAATTGAAAACTTCAAATAATTTTCATATTTATGATTATCCTTTTACTTCATGGTCTCGTGTTTCTTTAAATAATAAACAGAATTTATTTGTTTATGTAAATCTATTACCTTTAACGAAAGATACTACAAGATGGTTTATAACATTAAGTCATAATTATTGGAAATCTGATGTAGAAATGAAATTAATGGAATTAGCAGGAAGAATAATATTAGATCAAGATAAAGATCAAATGAATATTCAAGCAAAAACTTCAAAACTTAAATCATTATGGATAAATAAAATAAAAATTAATAATGAAAATCATTTGGAAGATTTAAGAAAAATAATTAAAACTAATAATGATAATAGCTTAGATTTATTTCCAAGTATTTGATTATATATAAATAATTATCATTACTATTATTATCATTACTATTATTATTATGACGATTTCAAAATATATTAATGCATATTTAATTGGTAGCGGAATGATAAATATGACATTATTTAATTATAAAATATCAAATGTTGATATTATTCGAAATAAAAAAAAGACAAAATTGTTAATAGGTGAAAGAATTGGTTATTCTATATGGGCATTTTCAATAGGGTTTATTAAATTACCATCATTCATAAATTATATGCATATTAAATTAATTAATGACAATCCAGAAAATTATGGTTATAAAATAATTAATAATAAAGAAATAGAAGAATCTTCAATTTTTCTATATATATAAAAATAAATTTATTTTTTGTTTGCAAATAATGATAACTTATTCGCATATATATCTCATGATTACATTCATAGTATTTAATTCTTGTGATAATAGTTTAAATGCATATGGAATTCTAATTTGAACTATATCAGTCGCATTCTTACAATGAATACATTTATAAATATTTTTCTCAGGATTTACATTTGCAATCATACCACATTCTTTGCAAATAAATACACGATAATTATCAGCACAATCTAACATCTTTTCTTTCAAGAATAATGCAGATCCATGACCAATGAAACAGTCTCTTTCCATTTCTCCCAAACGCAATCCACCACCTCTTGCTCTGCCTTCACTACATTGTCGAGTAAGCATAACAATTGGACCATTACTACCTCTTGAGTGAATTTTATCAGTAACCATATGTTTAAGTCTTTGATAATATGTTGGACCAATGAAGATCTCGGTTTTAATTTGTTCACCTGTTCTTCCATTATACATAATCTCATTTCCGTATCTTTCAAGACCTGTTTTTTCTAAATTCTTAGCAATACCTTCAACAGTACAATCTGTAAATGGTGTAGCATCACCATATGCACCAGCGAAACAACCAACTTTACCCATAATACATTCCATTAATTGTGCCATTGTCATTCTTGAAGGAATGGCATGAGGATTAATGATAATGTCAGGTACAATTCCATCTTTAGTAAATGGCATATCTTTATGATCATAAATCATTCCACATGATCCCTTTTGAGCACTTCTAGAAGCAACTTTATCACCTACTTCTGGTTTTCTATTTTTTCTAATTCTAATCTTACAGAACTTATAACCATCACTATTAGTTCCCGTATAATTCATATCAATATAACCATCATCATTTGATTTCATAGAAATACTATTATCTTGATAAGTAATTTTACCATTAACTTTTCTAGGCATAACCTTTCCAACAATTATATCACCATTTTCAACATAAGTATTCTTTGGAACGAATCCGTCTTCCTCTAATTTATCATATGAATAAGGTTTTACATCACATAAATTTTTAGCATTAATGAATATTTCTTCTTCTCCAGAACTATGATTCTTAGTACATTGATCTCTGAAAATCTTATAATAAGTGCTTGTGAATAATCCTCTATCTAATGCTGATTTATTGATCATAACACTGTCTTCTTGATTAAATCCAGTATGTGTCATAATAGCAACAATTGCATTTACACCAGATGGCAATTCATTATTATAAGTATATTTAGATAATCTTGTAGCAACAATTGGTTTTTGAGGATAATTAATAATATTACCCATAGTATCAGTTCTATGATTGAAATTACTTGCATAGACACCTAATGCTTGTTTGCCCATAGCACAATTGCTAACAGCGAATCCATTTCCACCAATGAAACTATGATAATCTGATTTTTCAATTGTAATATCTGCAACAATATTATTATTATTAATTACCTTACTAATGAAAGGGATAAACATTAGATTTCCCTTAAATTCAATAATTTCTCTAAATTGTTCGATTGAATAGTCTTTAATAATTGTATCATTTCTGTAACTTTCCAATTTATATTGAGAATATTCATAAATGATTGCAAGTTCTCTCAATTGCTTATAATTATATCTAATACCAATGTTATTATAGAATTTACCATTATCAGAATGATTTGAACTATAAGTGATATTAAATTCATTTAAAATTACTTTAATAGCATCAATAATATCATTAAAGTTATTATTAATATTAGTTAAATTGCTATAGAAACCAGCAATAAATTCACGCTTAACTAAAGAACTAGAATCTTTTAACCAATTTTTCCAATTCTTAGATACATTATCTAATAACATCATTAATCTAATATCAATCATGCCTTCCTTGAATCCAATAGCAATAGCATCATTATTAAATTCTTCTTTGTCATTATCGGTTTTGAATATAAATTTATTAATTAAATAATAACCAGCCATGCGAGCAATAATAGGTGCATAATAATGATTATTATTCAATGGAGCTAAATAAATATCTTTCAAGAAATTATTAAGATTTTTATCTAAATTATTAGTCATCATTTTGATTAATCCATTTGTATTATCTACATAATCTGGACCAATAATAACACCTAATTTAACATCAATTTCAATATCTTTAACTTGAACCCAACCTTGATTTGTCATAAATTTATGATCATAAGTAGCAGTAATGCTTCTTCCTGATAAAACTTTAAGATTAAATACAGTTTTGGGTGTAATTCTATGATATCTATAAACTACTTTTGAAATATCTTTTTGCATTGTCAAGGGATTGAAACAAACTACTTCATGTCCTTCCCTAACATCTTTAATTAGCAACATTGAACCATTGCTCAACATTACTTTTTCATTTTCATTTAAACATTGATAACAATTTCTAGGAGATTGATTATGATCACTGAAAGGAATATTAACTCCAAGAATACCATTCATTAAACTAGCATGAATTTCACAATTAGTATAATGGATTGGTTGAGAGTTACCTTTAGGATTCTTATATAATTCTTGGTAATTAATGGCAAGCATTGAATGATTTATCTCATTGCAATCAAGATATTCAATAACACCTTCTTCACCATTATTGGGAGTAATTAAATCATTAAATGATTTATCTTTAATAAATTCATTCCATGTAATTTTCTTTTCCTTAAGAACTTTAATAATTCTTAATTCAGACTTTTGAGTTTTTTCATCATAATCAACAATCAATACAGGTCTATACATACGACCAGCTTCAGTACTAATAATTATAGCTCTCTTTAAGATATTCCAAATAACTGATGTCATCGGATAAATAACACCACTTCTTTTATAATTCTTAAGAGTCTTATATAATTCAACAGGATTTGAATGATATCCAATTATATCACCATTAATTTGAACATATACATTTGATGGATTACCCATTTCTTTTAAGAAATTGGTAATTCTAGATCGTGTATTTTTAATAGATTCAGTTTCAATAAACCATTTATCATTATTCTCAACAACATAACTATAACTATCATCATAAATATTTACTCCTAATTCAATCAATAAAGATCTAATATGAGTACTATTCATAGCAATAGAGATATTGGTACTGAGAGCAATATTTTTAACTAATCCAACTGAAGCACCTTCCGGAGTTTCAGCAGGACAAATCATATTAATTTGAGAATTATCCAATTTTCTAGGTTGAACTAATTTTCCATTTTTCTCCATAGCAGTGCTAATTCTACGCAAATGAGATAAAGTACTTGCATATGACATACGATTGAGAACTTGAGATACACCTTGGCGAATGTTTTGAAAACTTCCAATACTTTTAATTCCCCAATTTCCAGTGGAAAGAGAGTATTTTAACCATGATTCCAATAATGAATGTTTAAAGAAACGATGAATATTATTATCACTTATTATATCAGTTGTAAGACAAGAATGATTAGCTCTCCATAAATTTAATTCGCGTTCAATAAGTCCTTTAATTTCCTTTGTCATTTTTCCATAACATTGGCGAAATAAATTACTCATCAATACTCCAGGAGTATCAATTCTTTTATTCATATATGAATCTCTATTATCATAATCATCATATTTAAGATAAATACGAATCATTTTAAAGATCATATGACCTAAATATAATGCCTTGCGTCTGTAATTTTTACCTACATGAGGCAAGAAATCATTAATAATATTATCTCTCAATAATTTCACAGAATTACTAGAATTCTTATTAATACCTGTCATATTTTTGATTAAGAATTCTTCCGCTTGTTCTTCTGTATGAACATCGGAAGCATCCTCGCAACATGCCATTAATTGTGAAATAATTCTTTTATTATCTTTATTATCCATATCATAAACAATATGTTCAATAATTTCTTTATCACTAATAATACCTAATGCTCGAAACATAATAAATACAGGTACTTCAGTTCTAAGAAATGAAGTATTAAGACGAATATTTCTTCCCATATGATTCATTTTACCTATCATATTAAGACTAGTTGTCTTAGAAGGAAGATAGCTACTGTCACTCATTGATCTGATTTCAGCATAAACACCATCATTGTTATTATTAGGTGCAAATACTAAGGTGTCATTTTCATTGATTCTATCTTGCATAATTAGAACTTTTTCATTACCATTTACAATAAAATAACCTCCAAAGTCATATCTACACTCTTGATTATTACTGTCGCCCAATGCAGGTATTTGATATAATACACAAGAATTAGATCGAACCATGATAGGAATCTTACCAATATAAACATTATTTACATACTTATCTAATTTTTGTACAACACCTTCATCATTAATAACTTCAATAATAATATGAACATTCACAAATAATGAACTAGAATATGTAAGATTATTCATTCGTGCTATATATGGAGTCATAATTGTTTGAGTTCCATCAGGTAACTGATACATAGGTTTAGTTAGTGATGGTTGAAGAACATTAATATAAATTTTTTGAATATTATTATTATCTACATCACCATTCTTTGTTGCTGTATTAATCTTAATAGGATTAAATCCAGAAATAATTTGAGGTAAAGTAGTATTAATAAATTTATTATAACTATCAATTTGATGTTTTACAAGTGGACTATTTCCTTTAGTAAAGTATGTATCAAGAATATCCCAGCAAAAATCATCCTTGATAAAGTCTTGATGGTCCATTAATAATTATAAATACTTATTGATTTATATAATTTTAAAATCAATTTTTAATTTTAAATAAAAAAATAATTTTAGTAAGATTTTAATATTCTTATTGTTTTCATAAAATGACCTCCTTTATTAGTAAATTCCTTAATACCATCAAATATGTATATAGATAATAATCTAAATAATTGATTTTTATCAAGTTTTAATTGGTCTTCATTATAACCTATAAATTTTAATAATTTAGTTAATTTTTTAATAGATAAGAAATATGATATACTTAAATCATCTAAGTTTAATAATTCCAATTTCTTTTTACTTGAATTCAAAAAATTTTTAATTATTGAAATCAAAAATAATCTATATAATTGATTTGTATTCATTCCAAATTTTCCTAAATCATCATCAAATCTAGATTTACATAATATAAAATAAAGAATTTTATATTTTCCAAAATAAAAATCCTCTTTAAATATATAATAATCAATTTGATTAGCAAAATAACTACTATTAAATAAAAATTCTTCTAATTCTATAATACTTTTGCTATTAAAATCATAAAATCCTTTTTCCAATAATGAAATACTTCTAGTATTATATTGAAGATCACTTGCTCTTATATTAGGTTTTAATGATGTAAGTGATTCTTTAATATCACTTTCTTTAATATAAATAAGTATTCCAAGATTATTATCTTTTGAAAATTTAAAACATAATTCTGTTTGATCAGGTTCAATAATTTTACAATCATTTCTATGAAAACAAAATTCTTCTTTAGTATTAATTTTTTCCATCCAGTCCATTTCAAATAAAGGACATGCATATTTATCATGTTTGTAATATTTGCTAATTTTAGTTTCTTTTTCAGGTCTTGTCCAACCATTATAAACATAATGTTTATTATCATATGTAATTCCTGCAATTAAATGACCTCCTAAATCAGTATTAAAATTATTATACATAGATGCTTCCAATTTATAGGTAACTCCATTTAATATAATTTTATCTTCGAGTTTTTCTTTATTAATACCCTCTATTTTATTTGGATATTCTTTTTTACTTATTGTTGGTTCGTCTAATAAATTTGACAATTGTTTAGAAAATAATAATCGATTATGAAATAAAAATATAACTTCAGGTTGAATGGTTAAATCATTATTATTAAGAAATAATATTTTATCATCATTAAATAAAATTGATAAATATTCATTTTTATTTTTAAAAAAAATATCTAAAAATGATGTTTGTAATATAAATATATAATATTTTTCCATTAAGATTGCATAACTAGTTAATTTTTTGAGAATTTGAATTTGTTTTTTAATTATTTTAATAATTTCACTCATTGATTCTGGATTAGATTTGATTAATGATAATAACAATGAAGATGTCTTAAACCTTTTTCTAAATAATTCTCTTATTTTACCTGGTTCAGAATAATTATATTTTAATATATAAATAATAAATTGTTTAAATCTGTCACCTTGAATATCAGTTATAGACCAATGTTTTACTCTATTATAAATTATATTTCGCAATCCTTCACTATAAAGTAAAACTGTTAATATTGAATTAAACCAACATGTGCCATCTATTTGTGGTATAAGTTCTAATTCTTCAGCTTTTAATGTTATTAATGAACTCATAAAAATAAATTAGATCAATTCTATTTTAAATAATTATATAATTATTGTCTTCTTGAAGCACGAGATGCTCGTGCACTACTTTGTGATTTTTTGCGTTCTTCTTCCTCTATCTTTTTTAATTCTGCCAATCTTTTTTCTTCTTCTTTTTTAGCTTTTAATCTTTCTTTTTTCTCTTTTGCTTCAGCATCAAGTTGTGCTTGAGTTTTTTGTTGAACTACAACAGGCATAGTTGATTTTGATTTTGATGCAGATGCACGACCAACAGGAATAAAACATTGTTTTTGTATATTTAATTGTTTTAATAAATCATCATTCATATTATTTGAAGTTATTTTTTCATATAATCTATTTACTACATTTTGAGAATATGAAACAACATGTTTAAATGTACTATCTTCATCATTATTATTAAGATTTTCATTACATAACACAGCAAAAACTACATAAAATTTATTATTAGTATCATTTATATTAGCAACTGAATATGAATGATATGCTGGATTATAAATGTTCAATTGTTCATATGGTAAATTTACTTTAAACTCTAAAATATCTTTAGTTAATTCAGCTAATTTAGGAAATATTTCCTTATTACCTTCAATTAAGGAACAATTATCATTTAATGTAAAAAAATCATGAATTGTTAATCTTTCTTTATTTTTAATTTTATTAAATGTTTCTTCCAATTTAGTATTACCATCAATTAATGATTGTATTTGATCATTTCTTTCTTTTAATTCTCTTGATGCAATATCTGAATTCCAAATTTCTCTAAAAATTATTCCTAAATATGGAAATGTTGATGTAATTTTATTTATAATATTCAAATCTAAAGTCATAATATAATTAAAATCATCTCTGGTCAAACTTAAATATTCATTTCGTTCTCTTATTTTCTTAAAAATATCATATAATTTAGAATCATTAACAATAGTTTCAAATAATTCTCGCATATATGAAGTGAATTGTTGAAGTTTGAAAAATTCATCAACACTTTTAGATAAATCATACATCATATTAACATCAACAAATAAAGGAATACTATTATCTCTAATTTCTGTATAACGAATCTTATCTTTCTCAACTTTACCATTTGAAATACGACCTAAAGCCATTGTTTCATTATCATAAGTTGTTTCAATATCTTTTAATAAGAAGTTTTTACTAGCAAATGCAACACCGTCTTCTTCATTTAAATCATCATAATTAAAGTTTTTATCATCTCCTAAAACAATATCTAATAATGCAACTTGGCGTTTATAATTTAAATTTTTGCGGAAAGTATTAGGAGTTGCATAATCAGTTAATTTAACTGTATATCTAAAATCAATTGAATAAAGATCAACAGGCATGGTTTCATTTTTATCAATTTTTCTAGTTCTAAATTGTAAATTATCATCTAATATATCAATTTTAACTTCAATAGTACTATCTTCATTTAAACATTGAAATACATCAAAACCTTGTTTAGGTTGTTTTGCTGAAATAAATTCACTTAAGATATTTGTTCTATTTTCTTCAAAGAAATTTCTTAATAATACAATATGTTTAATAACAATATTATTTATACTTTTATTTATTTCATCTTTGCTTTGAATTACACCTGGTTTTGTCTTATCTGAAACAGCATTAGCATAATGCAATTTAGTATCTATATCTGCTGTAAATGATGAATTATAATTATAACGACGCATAGAATCACCACCTGCAATGAATAACTTAATTCCGTGTTTTTCAAATAATTCATTATTTATTTCCCTTACAAAAGCATTAACAACTGGTCTAAATAAAACCATAAAATATCGATCAATAAAATCGACAAATTTATTATAATAATTATAAACAATTTCATATTTAACATTTGCAATTCTATCACTAAAGAAAAAATTATAATTTAAATATTTTGAGTTTAACATATTATAATAACTTGATGCTATTTCAAGTATAGGCACTATCATTAAGTTTTTATGAGATTCATATATATATGAATCCATTGCATTTGATTTATATATTCTCTCATAAATCACAGCTAATTCTTTCTTTAAATCATCAAATTCATTCAAAGTTAAATTTTGGAATTTATCTATAAATAATTTCTGTCGAATATTATCAATATTAATTCCTGATTCAGGTTCTATTTTAGTTTCTGCTTTTGAAGTATTAAGTAAACTAAAAGTTATCAATCCAATATAATTCAATCTATTTAACATTTTTCGTTTATATAATGCAGGGAATAATTGAACAGGTTCAATATTGACAGGTCGTTTATCTTGTTTATATATATAAAAATCCTTAAACATTGATATATTAAATGGTTTATCCATAGATTTACTTTTATGATAATATTCTAGAGTAAATTCAACAAGTATCTTATCTTTTAATAATCTCACTGATGATTGATTAAAAGTAAAATTATCTATCTTATCTTTAAATGACTTTAAATTGAGTAAATCTTGTTTAAGTTCTTCATTTGCTTGAGAAACTAAACTTTTTCTTTGTTCTCCATATCGTTTAAAAGCAACTTTAAATTTATTTCTGATATTTGAAGGTTTTCTAGATCCACCCTCCATTTCAAGAGTACCATTATAAGATTCAAAAACAAGTTTTACATTATAAAATGGATTTTTCTTTGAATTAGATTGATATGATGCAAATTGACCTATATTTGCAGGATCATAATCAAAATTAGTACATTCAATTTTACAAATAATACCCTTGTCATATAAAATTGTATTTAAATTATCAATAAGTTTTTGAATTTTAGCAATTTTTGCATACCATATATTATAATCATTAAATATATAATGAAATTTTAAATTAGCAATTATCATACTTATTGCGGTATCAAATTTATCTTCTGTTGATCCAATATCAAAATGTTTATAATACCAATAATACCATGATAATCCACCTTCAACCCAATATACATAATTAGGATTATCATTTTTTTCAAGTGTTAAAACATTATCAGTTATATAATCATTTATTGAAAACTCTTCCTCATTTAAATTTAATTTTTCCAAAAATGAAAATAATGTCATTTTTCGAGTTAGTGAATTATTTTTATATTCTTGTACTTTTGAAAAAATATCCATTTCTATTAATTAAATATTATAAAAATAAAAGCATTTTTTTACATTCCAAATAAACCCTCCATTAATGAATCTCCTACTGCTGCGCCAATTCCCACACCTAAACCGCCACCTAATCCACTTGTAAAATTTGATGCAAATGAACTTTGTTGAGTTCCTTGAACAGTAATTGCAGGTGGATATTGATATGGATAAGGTTGTTGATATTGATATTGATGTTGATGTTGATGTTGAGGAGGATATTTATTCATATTATTGACATTATTCATATAATTATTAAATTCTTCTTTGTTCATATAAACAACTTGAAAATCCTGTTGATTTGGTTTCATTAAACCGCCTTTTTTCTTTGATTTAGTTATGAATTTATGTGCATAATGTTTAAAATCTTTAAAAGTTACATATTTATTTTTGGTAAAAATTTTATTATTATGCTTATCTATTTTATATTGACTAATTAAAAAACCATCAGATTGTTTATCGCCGTCAATATCTAATTGTTCAATTAAATAATAATATTTGCGTTGCTTCATTTCTATAATACAATTATGAAAATATTTTATTCATGTCTTTCAATAATTTCTTAATATCTATTGGTTTTTTATGAAGTAAATGTGAAAAGAATGATTTTTTGCTAATTATTATTCTTGGTATTTTTTTTAAATCTATCTTTTTATTTTTAATCGCATTAAGGATTTTTTGGGATACTAATATAGGTTTAACATTTGATTTATTATTTGATTCTTGAATATCTTTTAATATTTTCTCCAACACACTTTTAGATAAATAATTGTTCTTAGTGTATACGAAGTATTTATTTTTATGATCAATCATAAATTGACGCACTAATACACCATCAGGAATTTTATCATTTGTAACATCTAAATCTTCAATAAAATAATAAAATTTTTTCATTATAATTAATACTTTCTATTATTATAAATTAATATAAAAATATATCTAATACTAATTATTAATAGATGCAAGTATTATTAGATACAAAAAAAGAATATATAGAACATTTATTAGATACCTTTTCAACACCATTAGCAAAAAAAATTTATAAGATGTATAATGAAACAAATATGAATATCAGTTTATTTCAAAAAGAATTGGTAAATATCAAAAATTGGAATAATAATAAAATTAAGGATGAATATAATGATCTTGTAAAAAAAACCAATTGTAAATATTTAGACAAATTATTAGAAAAAATAATTTTAATTGATATTCAATTAAAAATTGATATATCTAAAATTAAATTAACTAAAAATGATTTAGACATAATAAAAGGTTACGATTTTATTCATAAATGTTATATTAATATAAGTATTTATTGCTGGAAAAATGTTTATTTGTTTGCAACTAAAAATTTAAAACCATCTGAAAAACAATATCATTTAAATCTTATTGAGAAAAATATAAGAAAAATAATTAAAAATACAATTAGAGATATTATACCTTTTGAAAAAATATTGGAACTAACAGAATTACTCGAAAAAACATCAAATGATAATAAAAATACCAAAAAAATGCAATCTAAAAATATTATTAATAAACCTGATGAGGAATCAGAAGAAGAAGATGATGATTCAGAAGCAGAGGAAGAAGATGAATCAAATGAAGAAGATGATGATTCAGAAGCAGAGGAAGAGGATGAATCAGAAGCTGAAACAACAACTGAAGAAATTCAAATTAATAAAGATGATACCAATAAAGATCTAAAAGCTGAAACAACAACTGAAGAACTTGAAGTTAATAATGATCTGAAGACAGAAATAATAACTGAAAATGATACCAATAAAGATCTAAAAGCTGAAACAACAACTGAAGAACTTGAAGTTAATAATGATTTAAAGACACAAATAGCAACTGAAGATGATATCAATAAAGATCTTAAAATAGAAACAACAACTGAAGAACTTGAAGTTAATAATAATTCAAAAGTTGAAATGACAGATAATGTTAATAGTAATTTGATATCAAGTGATGAAGATAATGATTTTATAGATCCTACTAATTTTAAAGGTATTCCAAAAAAAAAGAAACCAATCAATATGATAAGTGATAATGATACAAGCGATTCATCAAGTGACGAATCAGATAAGTCTGATTCATCAATAAATGATGAAAATATAAAAAAAATAAATATAAGTGATGCTAATAAAAGAAATAGATATTATTCATAATACTTTTTTTAGATTCTAGTTGTTTTTTTATTATTATAATAAATACCTAATTTCATAACAAATCGATTAATTGTATTTGCTTGTGTTATTAAATTATTATTATTATCAAATAATCGAACAGTAAATCTTGTTAATTGAGGTTCAATTGGATTTAAATAATATTCAATATCTGCATTATTATAATCATTTTTAATTGTTGATGTTGCAGATACTCCAGATGCAACGGCAGATTCAACAATTAATGAATCAAAATAATAAATATTGTTTCTTTTTCCATTAGAATCGGCAGAACTATTTGCAATTAATCTTTTATAATTATTTAAATCTATATATATAGATTCTAAATTGTTATTATATGTAACATTTGAATTTTGAATATTAATTAAAATAGTTATTATTTTAATTTTATAAACATTTCTTAATGGTGTATCAAGATTCATATAAAAATCACATTTACCATCGCTTGTAAATGTACAATTAGAACTATCAATTGCTATAATTTTATGATCAAAATCAAGTGTAGAAGACTCCATTTAATATATATAAATATTAAATTAATTAAAAATATTATCTATTATTAAACTCATGAACACAACTTTTTTTACTTTTTATGTCAATGATAGTTATAAAAATGCGGATGAGAATCCATTATCACGATTAGATGAAAATGTAATCATATTTATTGATCAAAATCAATATGATTATATAAAAGAAATAAGAAAGAATTTTATTAATAAAACTTATTTATTAATAGTTTCAAATGCTAATTTTATGCTTGATAAACATAAATTTATTAATAAAATGATTTCAGTAAACCCTTTTAAAAGTAATAAGTTTGCATGGTGTGACATTAGTTATATAGATACATATTTATCTCAAGGTTTACCTGATACAATTGTCGATTTATCATCATTAAATAGCGATGATATAAAAGGTGGATTTTTATTTCAATGATAAAAGTTTATTTTTCATAAGATTTAAATAATTATTGATCTTAGAAGTAAAATTATAGGGTTCATATTCATTATATTCAACTGATGTTAATAATCCATTAAAATTATAATTTAAATTTACTTGTTTATAACAATCATTTGAAATTAAACATCCTAATAGAATTGAAAATGGCTTATTATCATCAATAATTTCAGGTACCGAAATAACAAGATTATCTATAAATACAGATGAAATTCTATTTCCATGATCATTTGTTAATAAATATTCATATTCATAACAATTTATTTCTTTTTCATTTAAAATAAAAGGTTTTTTGGCATCTATTGTAGTTGATTTACAATATGTCCATGTTTTTAATTTATTTTTCAATGAAGTTATATTAATAAGTTTTGTTCTATTTCTAAATGTTTTAGTCATACCACATCGTAATCCTGAAACAATTATTGAATTTAATTCCATTTTAAGATTATTATTATATGTATAATTAATTGTTATAATTGACCTTGCTGTATTATAAAAGAAATTGATTTGATTTGTGAAATAATAGGTATTATCAGTTTTTTTATCAATCTTAGCAACAATACCTCCTAATTTATCATATGATTTTAGTTTAAATCTAAAAAAACGATTTTCGTTATTATTATAATAATTATATTTATAACTGTTATAAAAACTATTAAATATAACAGAATTATTATAATAAAAATAATTAACATAATTATCCATATTATAATTTGTATGATTATGTGTTGAATATACAGGCTTAGTTAGATCAATTTTATTAATCCCATTAATATTTGTATTCCCTTTAATATAATAATTAGTTACACCTCTCCATAATCCTAATTCAAATGAAAAGCAAATATTCATATATGAAATTAAAATAGAGATTAGAAGAGGTGTAATTCCAAAAATAGAACTCTTAATCATTTTTAATTTAATTATAATTATTGTGATAATCTTAAATAAAAAAAAGATTTAAGATAATCATAATATTTATAGTTATACTTATAATAATAATATTTATACTAATATGGATTTAAATATTTTAGGATCTTGGAAAAATAATATTAATCATTATGCTAATTTATACAAAAATGCTAAACCATATGAACATGTAATTATTAAAAACTTCTTTTCAGATGAATATGCAAATAATATTCATGATAATTTACCTACACCTCTTGATAATAATAGACATTGGCATCATTATGATAATCCAATTGAACAAAAATATTCAATTAATAATTTTGTGATGTATCCAGAAATTAGTAAATTATATAAATTTTTAGAAAATAATGACTTTCTTAAATTAATACAACAAATAACTGGTATAACAAATTTAGAATCGGACCCTTATTTACATGGAGCAGGTATTCATGCTTATCCCAATAAAGGTAAATTAGATATGCATCTTGATTATAATATTCATCCATTAACAGGTAAAGAACGAAGAGTTAATTTGATACTTTATATGAACAAGGATTGGAAACAAGAATATGGAGGAAATATTGAATTATTTGATGCAAATAAAAATAAAATTATTGAAGAATTACCATTATTTAATACAGTAATTTTATTTCGCACAAGTGATATTTCATTTCATGGTCTTTCAAAACCTATTAACTGTCCTGATGATAAATTTAGACGATCAATTGCAATTTATTATGTATCTGATCCCAGAGAAAATTTAACTAAAAGATTTAAAGCAGAATATCATCCTCAATTGAATCAACCTGTTAAAGAAGGTTTGCGAAAATTATATGATATTAGAAAAGAAAGATTAATAACAAAAAAAGATCTTGATACTTATTATCCAAATTGGAGAGAGGATGGTAATGGCTATTGGTAAATTTTATTTTTATATAAGAATTTTTATAAATAAAATTATAAATGAATAAATATTTCTTTTTGATTTTAATAAATACATTTGTAAATTCTTTTATTCCTATTTCAAATTTACCAAAATTAAAAGGAATAAATCATTATTCATTAGCAAAACCATTTGCATTTAATAAATATAAACTAATACAAATGAATAATAACAATAATAATAATGATCATAATGACGAAACTAAAAATAAATCAAAAATTTTCAAAATAAAATTCGATAACAATAACTTAGATGATAATAGTCAAGATTATTATTTGATTTTATATAGAATTTATATATATTTACTTATCTTTATCAATTGGATCTTAATAGCATATATAATTGAAAATATTTAAGGTTTTTTTATAAATATAATAATAAAGAATGAATTATTTTAGATATTTTGTGGGATTACTATTAGTTTTAAATACTATTGCTTATAATACTACTGATATGGTTAATGTTACAACTAATGTAACTACTGTTCCTTTAAGAAGTACTTCAAGACCAGCTATCACTTCAAGTGCGTCAAGAATAAACCCTTATTTCAATAATTTATTATCTCATTGATAAATTCAATTATTTTTATAATTATTTAAAGGATTTAAAGGATTTATTATTATCATAATAATGGAAAATCACGATTGGTGGCATCCATCGCCAAATGGAAAAAAAAGAATTATGTGGTGTGGCACCCATCCAATACAATCAAATGGATATAGTCGAGTTATGTATTATATATCAAAATATTTAGGTAAATATACAGACATAGAATTAACTGTTTATGGATTTCAAAATTTCAATAATTTTGGAGGTCAAGATATAATCAGAGGTGACATTCCTAAAAATGTCATAATTCATGATGCATATGCGCATGAAGATCCAAAACGATCAGGATTTGGTGAAAAAGAAATTGGAGGATATTTAAAAAAACATCCACAAGATGTCATAATTATTTTTAATGATGCTATAATTACAACTGGATTAACTGCAACTATTATTAATGAATGTGGTAATCAACGACATAGATTTAAATTAATTTCATATATGGATCAAGTTTATAGATATCAAAAGAATGAATATATACAATTATTAAATAATTTTTATGATGGAATTATTGCTTTTACTCCTTATTGGAAGGATATTGCATTAAAATTGGGAATTAAGAAAACTATGCCTATTTATGTATTTCCTCATGGATTTGATCATAAATTATACTATCCAATTGATCAACGAATTGCTCGTCTTTATTATAATTATAATCAGGAAGATTTTATGGTTCTTAATTTAAATAGAAATCAACCAAGAAAACGATGGGATACAACTATAATTGCATGGGTTGAATTTGTAGAACGACATTATCATGTAAATATCACTAAAAAATTGGGTAAAAATGATTGTAAAATTAATAAACATACTTCAAGACCTGTAAAATTAGTAATAGGAACAAATGTTGATGGTTTTTGGGATTTAGCAAATGTTATTGAAAGTGAGGTAAAATTTAGAGATGTTCCTCTTGATTATGTTAGAAGTACAATTATAACTATTCCGACACCTCAGGCATTAACAGATAGAGATATTAATATTTTATATAATGCATGTGATGTTGGTCTTAATACTGCAGATGGAGAAGGATTTGGTTTATGTGGTTTTGAAGGTTTAGCATTAGGTAAACCGCAAATATCTGCTTATGTTGGAGGTATGCGAGAATTTTTTAATGAAAATATAGCAATATTAGTAAAACCAAAGATTAATATTTATCTTGATTGTAAAAGCAATGGAATTGGTGGTATTGCAGAATTAACTGATCCTCATGAATATGCAGAGGCGTTTTGGAAATATTTAAGCAGTCCTGAATTAATGGAAAAACACGGATATAAAGGCAGACAACATATATTGACTAACTATAAATGGGAAAATATGGTTGATTATTTATATAAACGAATTATTGTTAATTTATAAGTTATTTAAACCCTTGAAGATTTCCAATAAACCAACCAATATTAAATGGTTTTGATATTTTTGGATTAACTCCTTTATAAAGATGATAAGTATTTTCATCATATTCATCTTTTTCAAGATTATATTTATAAATATAATCACTCACTCCACAATTATCATTAAATAGAATTTTAATATTATTAATTTTATTTTTATTTAAATTATTTAAGTAATCATATGCAAATAGTTTATCGTAATATTTTAATTTTCTAATTAAATTAAATTTAAAATACGAATTATTACTATTATATAATATGATTTTTGAAGGAATACTGATCAAACTTATATTGTTATATAAAATTTTCATTATTATTATTATTATTATTATTATTAAATCCATTAATTATTTAAATAATTTAAAAAATGAATATTTAAATATAATCCAGAAATATGCCTATGGGAAAAAGAAAAGCAGAAGTATTCACATATGATTATAGACTTGATTCTCAATATAAAAAAATAGTTGAAGAATTAGAATCTAAAATTAATAATTTCGTTAAAATAATAAAAACAAGTGATAATTATGATAATGAATTAATTTCTAATTTCTTCATTAATGCTTATAATAATGAAGAAAAATTGCAAAAAGAAAAACATTTAGAACATGTAACATTATTATTATTGATATTAAAATCATTACCTAAATTAAATAGGGATCAATTAAAAAAAATAAAATTATTTGTAATTAGAAATTTAGAAGAAAATGCAATTTCAGGTATTTTTATTAGAGAATCAGTAAGCGATTTTGGTGCAAAATATGAAGATATTATACCTGATAGATATTTTGCATGTGCAGAGTTTTTAATAGATCATTTAATCAAAAATTACTCTAAAAGAGATAAGATAATTGCTTTAGATTTAGATTCATTTACTAATAATGATGATGTTAAATTCAAGCGAAATGGTTTAGATAAATATCATAAAATAAATTTTATTTCAAATACAGCAGTCACTATTCTTATTGATAAATTATTTTTGTAAAATAACATAATAGTTACCTTTTTCATAACCATTATTTATAATTTTGAAATTTGGTTCAAGTTTTTGTATTTCGTCCTCTAATTCACCTTTACTATAAATATTATAATATCTATAATAAACCTCTCCTGTTTTTATGGATGTCCATTTAACTAGATTAGATTTTTTAGTAAAATCACTTGCATTCTTATTATGATTATCTGATTGTTTTTTTGCCCATACTTCAATAAAACATAAACCACCTTTCTTTAAAACTCTGTATAATTCATTTAATGTCTTTTTTCTATCTTCATCATTATCTAAATGATGATAAGAAGCTATACATATAATACCATCAAATAAATTATTTTCAAAAGGAAGTTCTGTCATATTACCCTTGATAACATCAAAACCCTTGTTTATACAAATATTAACTAATTCTTGTGAAATATCAATTCCTTTTATATGAATATCATTGCGATAATTCATATATTTACCATTACCACATCCTACATCTAAAATTAAAGAGTTTGAGGGGAAATTATTTATAAAAGATTTAACACAACCCCATAATCTTACTCTTGTTTTATCAAATTCATTGGCCATTAGATCATAAAAAACTTCAGTAGGAGTTGCTATTTTACATGCCATTTAATTTTATATAAATACTAATTATTTGTCAGTAGTATTTATATAAAATTAAAAGGATTTAAAGAATTAAATTAGATTATAAAGATAAGTATAATGGATAAATGATGATTTTCTAAAAAGTTCATTAAACTTCAAACTAATTATTCTGTTGTTATATTTAAAATAAAATTATATATATGTTGAGATATTGTATTTATATATATGAATTCAATTATTAAATAATAATAAATTGAAATGATGTATATGAATAAATATTTTTATAACATATATTATTTGTTTTTGTATTGTATTTATTTTTAAATACTTAAAGCTTTTTATAATTCCATATAATCATAAACTATTTGCTATTATTTTCTTTTTTATATTTTATATATAAAAAAATTGATGCTTTATACCAATTTTCAACATCTTTTTTAAATGAAATTTCTACCATATTATTTTTAACTTCATTCATAATTTTATTATTTTTATTTGATATTAAAAGTTCCTCATAAATAAATGATAAATATATAAAAGAAAGTTTAATAATATCATTTTGATTTAACATTGATAACCATTTATTAGTTCTAATTATTAATTCACTTTCAGTTAAACTATTTATTATTATATCATTCATGATAGTAACTGCAAAACTTTCATTCATTTTTATATTAATAATTAAAAATCAAATAATCTTTAAGTGTAAGCATAAACAATAATAAAAAAATGATTAAAATTAAATTAGTAATTCATTAAAACAACAATGAATTATCCTATTTATAAATTTTCTGATTACATAACTGAAGAAGATATTTATTCAATTGATAATTATTCAATTTCTTTATGTCCTTTTGCAATTACTATTTTAATGGAAAAATATCCTCATAAAATTAACTCTGATGGTATTTCATTAAACTCAAATCCTTTAGTTATTAGTTATTTAAGGAAGAATCCATCAAAAATTAATTGGAATTTTTTAAGTAGTAATCCTAATGCAATCAGTTTATTGAGAGCAAATCAAAATAAGATTAATTGGAAAAATTTATCAATGAATAATTGTGCATATAAATTGCTTTTCGAAAATCAAGATAAAATTGATTGGACAAATATTTGTTATAATGACAATCCTAAAATAGTTGGTGATATTATCAGTAAAAATCTTAATAAAGATATTTCATGGACCCTCTTAAGTAAAAATAATACAGATGAAGCTATTGATATATTGAAGGCAAATCAAAATAAAATTGATTGGAGAACTCTTTCATTTAATGATAATGATAAAGCATTTGATTTAATAAATGATAATTTAGATAAAATTAATTGGGAAAATTTATCTACTAATTCAAATCCAAAAATAATTGAAATATTTGAAAAAAATCAAGATAAAATTAGTTGGCAATATTTAGCAATCAACACTAATGAAAAGATTAAAGATTATATGTGTAAAAATATTCATGATAAGAAAGATATTATTGTTAATCATTGTAATATCTATTATCAAAATTATTCAATATATGAATATATCGATTATGTAATGTCTCAAAATAGTGATAATGAAGTTGTATTTAATAATTGGTTGAATTGTAAATGTTATTATATGTATAAATTGGATGTTGATAAAATGAAATCAAATTTTGAAACTTTTGAAGAGGAGTTAATTAAAGAAGCTTATCATCCAAAAAGAATTTGTAAATTAATTGAAGCTGGTATTGATATAGAAGAAATATTCTAATTACCATTGAGAATTAATGCCAATACAACAGTTGCTTATATAATCTGACAAATTGTCGATATTTGACATTAGTTATTTTTATATCATTTTCCAGATCAATTAGTGAAAATTGAACATTTATTTTTGACATTTAAATTACTAATACTAATACTAATAGTAATATTTCCTTAATTGTTTTTTTAAATTAAGAAATAATAATTATATTAAATAAAAATGGAAAATAATGATTCGGATATTAAAGAACTAATTAAAGCTATGAAAAATGATATCTATTTTATACAAACAAAAGTTGATAATATTGATTATAAATTGAATCAAGTATTAGAAAATACACTTGCTATGAATAAAGAAATTAATAATCGTGCTTTAATTATTAACCAAATTCAATCTTCTTTTGAATTTTCTGAATGTTAATCATTGGTAATACCGGTGAACATTCATGCAATTGATTTTTAAGAAAGGTTTGAATTTTAAATTCAATTGGAAATAAGTATGTAAATCCTTGTTTATCATCGATTGTAAAATTTTTAAGTTTTTGATTAAAATCAAGAAGATGATTGCTTTGAACTGGTAAGATTAATAATAGTTGTATTTCTGGCTTCAAATAATCACCATTTTTCTGAATATCAGGAATATCATTAATTTTTAAATAATTACTGATATCGCGAGCAGATGGAGGATAATTATATGGATAGAACCATTCATAATCTAAATCAAATTTCTTATAATAACTATAGGTCCAATATATTCCTTTGATATAATTAGAAACTAACACTGAAATTAAAGAACTGTCAAAATTAATATTAATATCAAATAATGACTTATAATAATTGTAACGCCATTTTTTACTATTAACATAAATTTCCTGTAATAATTCATCCTTATTTTTAATTCCATATTCTTGTGATTTTAATGTATAATCACTTGGTTTTCGCTGAATAAATTTTGAAACTTCATTAAATAAATCGGTTTCTTCAGTTCCTGCTAAAGTACTAAAGATTGCTGATAAACAATTTTTATTAATTTTGGTGTTATTTACAAGTCCTCCATTTTCACTAATAGCATTAGTAGTAATATCAATAAGAGTATTAAGTCCTCCATTTTTCATATTTAATGTTAAGATATGAGGTATGAAATCATTACCTAATATCGAACACATAACACAATAACTTTCGATAATATCTATATCATTATCAATTGATTTCCATTTAGGTTTTAATTCTCTCAATAATGCTTCTTTAAGATTATCAATAGATACATAGGTAACATCATCATTGTTTTCTCTCATTAGATAAATATTAGATAATCCTGAAATTAGAGATAATATAATAAGATCAGCATCAAGACCATTAATAACTAAATTCTGTTGACTTCTATTATCAGACATCAGAAATTTAAAATGATTGAATATTTTATGTTCTCCTTCACCTTTATTTTTACTTCCATCGAAAATAAAGTTTTCTTGTTTTTGTTGTTTAATTTTTGAATCTAGAAATTGATCAAGTTCATTCATAAATTCAGTTCCAGTTGAAATAGCATTAGTATCCCATTTAACTTCAACAGAATCTAATTTATTTTTAAATATAGATAAATATCTTCGCTTTCTCTGCTGAATTATTTTTGCCAAAGGTGCAACACCATCAATACAAATAAGCATTTTATTTGGCTTATAAGATTGATTATAGTCAATGATTTTATTCCAAAGATTTGAAAATAATTGATCTTTGTTAAAATTATTACTTTTCAAAAGTTTATGTGCTTCTGGATGAATAATTCCATTAAAATCAATTGCATATGTAAATATATCAGTAGGTAATTTAGTTAAAATAATATTTCTATATTTTTTAGTCAAATAAAAGAAATAATAAGGAATACCCATTTAAATTAATAGTTATGTTAAATTAAGTTTAAATAATAATCATTTTTTAAATGAGTTTTTTTATTCTCTTATTTTCTAAATAGAACAATAAGAATATTTTAAATGGCTAGTTTGTTTGATGTTTTCTTTGGAACTCCTCAATCTCTTTATGCCTCATATGCTATTTTAGCCGCGATTATAACTATTTGTGTAACTATTATCCTTACTGGAACTGAAATACCAGTTGCAAACCGTTTCTTATTCGTATTTTTAACTATTTTAATGCTTCTCCCTTCTGTTTTCCTTATATTATTCCAAATTACTTGTATGGTAACTGGTGGAACTAGTGAAACTCGTTGGTGGTGCTGGTTATATGCATGGATTGTATCAATCTTTGTAATTATTTATTGTATATTTGTCATAATAATAGCTTTTACATCTCTATTTACCTATAGTAATGCTATGAATAAAGTTGAAATGCAAGATGCTACTAATAAAGTTTCTCCTGAAATTTCTAATGCCTATGCTAATAAAGTAATGGTGGAACATTTCGGTGATATGGATTATCTTGAACGATTTAAAGAAGAAGGTATAGTTAGTACTGAAACTCCTGCTCATGCAACTAGTGCTCCTGCTACTGGCGTTCCTGTAACACCAGCTGTTGGAGGATCAGCAACACCAACAATCCCTCCTTTTTCAGGTGACAAGAAAGATGATAAGAAAGATGATAAGAAAGATGATAAGAAAGAAGTGCAAAAATTTACAGGAGGTTTAAGTTTTGATTATTTCGCTAATGGTGATGGAATTGAAGCTTTTACCAATAATGATAATTATTCATTATTTTAATTATTTAAGAAATTAATTAAATAATATTAATAATGGGATTTACTTATGAAAAGTAAAAATATCGACAAAACACCTTTTAAAATTCAATGCTGTAGAAATTGTGGATTAAATGGACATATTTATAAAAATTGTCCACATCCAATAATTAGTTTTGGTATTATCTGTTATAAAATTGAAGGAAATGAAATTAAATATTTAATGATTCAAAGAAAAGATAGTTTATCATTTATGGAATTTATAAGAGGCAAATATGAAACAAATAATATTGATTATATCAAAAAATTATTAATGAATATGACTATTTCAGAAAGAAATATGATTTTAAATAATAAATTTGAAGATATATGGAATTATGTATGGTTATCAAATGATAATTCTATTAATAAAAATAATAAAGAATTTATAAATTCAAAAATTAAGTTTTATACATTAAATGAAAATAATTTTTTAAAAAATTATATTATTTCAATTAAAAATATTTATAATGAACAAGAATGGGGATTTCCAAAAGGTCGCAGAAAAATGAGAGAAACTGATGTCGATTGTGCTGTTAGAGAATTTTATGAAGAAACAAGAATTAAAAAAGAGGATTTAAGTTTAATATCAGATATTATTCCCTTTGAAGAAATATTTTTTGGCACTAATGGTATAATGTATAAACATCTTTATTATATTGCTAAATTAGATAATATTGATGTTAATATAAAGATCGATAATGAATGTATGGAACAAGTAAGGGAAATAAGAGCAATTAAATGGTATAATTTTACAGATGTTATTTCACATATAAAACTTTATAATACTGAAAGAATAGAATTATTTAAATTTGCAAATAAAAAAATACTGGAATATGAAAAAATTCAAAATGATAAATGATTATTTTATTTTTCTTTTCAATCTAACTAATAGAATTATGAGTGAAAAACCAATAACTGAAAAGGATTGTGTGGAATGGAAAATGAACAAACTTATAAATCCTCAAACCGGTTATCATTTCAAAGCAAAGGAAAAAAGTAAACGATATAAACAATTTGCGAAAGCATGTGTAAATGTTAAAACTCCAACGCAATCTCCTGTTTTTTCCGTTAATATTCCAAATCAAAAAGAACCAATAACACCTAATTTATGTCTTAAATGGTTAAAGGATAATAAAAAGAAAAATCCTTTAACAGATAAACCAATTAAACCATCCGCAACTTTATTTAAAAAACTAGAAGAAGCATGTATAAAACTCAATATAATTGATCCCAAAACAAAAGAAGCATTTATTTCAAAACCTGTAATTGAAATAAAACCAAAAGAAATAAATATTAAATCAATTAAAAATCCAATTTATAAAGCAAAAAAAGAAATTACTAAAGAAGATTGTATTAAATGGAATAATAACAAACTTTTAAATCCTCATACAAAAGATGGTAAAGGTAAAATAAAAAAAGATGGGGCTATTTATAAAGAATTTGAAGATAAATGTAAAAAATATATAAAAGAAGATTCTAAAAAAAAAGTACCTAAAGCACCATCTAAAAGACCTTCTAAAGTAAAAGAACCTGAAAAACCAAAAGAAAGAAAAGAAAAAAAAACAAAAGATTTACCTATAATTAAACCAGTACCTATAATTAAAGAAAATGATGTAAGAGAATTTAAAGATCTTTATTATCCTGATTTAGATGATGTTGATTTTAATAAAAAACTATTACAATTAAAAGAAATAAGAGTTCATAAAATTAATAATTATCCAGATATTAAAACAATTACAGATTTTGAAACTAAAGCAACAGAATTGTGTAGTGGGTTTGATAAAAGTTCATTTCAATATTTAATGGCACATTATTTATCATATAGAACACCTTATAGAAGTTTATTATTATATTATTCTGTTGGTGTTGGCAAAACTTGTAGTGCTATAACAATAGCAGAAAGTCTTCTTGTAAATCATAATAGTTATGAAGAAGCAAAAATATGGGTAGTTCTTCCAGGTGCTATAGAAGGAGGTTTTAAGAATCAAATATTTGATATGATGAAAACAATAGATTTTTCAACTATAAGTAATCAATGCACAGGAGATACTTATGTAAAATTAAGTCAAATATCTCAAGAAACTGATAGTAAAATAGTAGAAAAAAGAATTAAAAAACTCATTAAATCACGATATTCATTTTTTACTTATGAAGGATTTGCGAATTTTATTGAACTTAATTATACAAATAAAAATAGAATTGTAAAAGATAAAGTTATTATTGTTGATGAAGCACATAATATAAGAAGCGGTGGTGATGATGACGAAAATAAACGAGTTTATAATGCACTCATTGATGCTTGTACAACAGGAGTTAATAATCGTTTAATTTTATTAACTGCAACACCTATGTATAATGAACCAACTGATATTTATAATCTATTCTATCTTTTATTAGTAAATGATAAGCGTGAACATTTATATGATTCTGATACAAAGATTTTTGATAAAAATAATAATTTAACCAAAAATGCTCGAGAATTCATTAGCAAAATGGCATCTAATTATATATCTTATTTAAGAGGTAAAAATCCATTTAATTTTGCTTTTAAATTATCTCCTAAATTAAGTGGTATACCTGTATTAGATAAAACAATTCCTTTTAAAGAAAATGGAGATCCAATTGATGCAACTGATAAAAATTGGATATCAACTATGGATAATGGAATAGTACTTTCAAAATTAAGTAATAAACAAATAGATTATTTAAAAATCAAAAATAAAAATGATGAAGAAAAAGAAATACATAATAATTTTTATTCAGCACAACCTATGAATATCGTTTATGATTCATCTATAGGTAAAGAAGGTTTCAATAATTTCTTTATAAGAGAAGGAAATACAGAACAAGTAATTGTAAAATATGCTACTAAATATAAAAATGCACTAGTACCTGATAATAAACATCTAGGACTCTATTCAGGTAAATTTTTGAATATGATTGATATCATTAAAAAATCTAAAGGTATTGTTGTAATTTATTCACGATTTAAATGGTCAGGAGTAATACCATTTGCAGTTTGTCTTGAACATTTAGGATTTACACGCGAAGGAACTGCAAATATACTATCAGAACCTGAAATTTCTGAAAAAGTAACTTATGAAGGAATAAAAAATCCTAAATATTGTATTTTATCAAGTACTGATGCTGAAGTTATGGGAAATACAACAATTGATAGTCTTATGAATAAGATCAGCAATCCTGCAAATATAAATGGAGAATTAGTTAAGGTTATATTAATGACACCTGTTGCAGGTGAAGGTCTTAATTTTCAAAATGTAAGAGAAATTCATATAACTGATCCATGGTTTCATTTTAATAAAATTGATCAGATTATAGGTAGAGGTATTAGAAATTGCAGTCATAAAAAACTGCCAGTTGAAGAAAGAAATGTTACTGTTTATATGCATTGTAGTATTAATGAAAAAGATTCTAATAAAGAAACATCAGATATTCATGCATATAGAATAGCAACTCATAAATTATATCAAAGTTTTATTGTTGATGAAGTAATTAGAAATTCAGCAATTGATTGTAGTTTATTTAAAAGTATTAATTTTTTTCCAAAATCAATGTTTAAATTAGGTAAAATACCAATTATTACTTCTCAAGGGAAAAAAGTTATGTATGATTTAGGTGATGAAGATAAATATAAACCAGTATGCAAAATTAATATGGATGAATTAAAAGAAAAAAGTCAAGGTTTTAGAGAGGAAACTTATAAACATTTGGCTATTAATATTCAAACAAAATTAAAAAAGATTATATTAGATTCTGTTCATAAAAATCAACGCTTTATTTCATATAAACAGTTAAAAGAACTTTTCAATGATGTTGATAATAAGATTCTTATGCATGCAATTAAAATAAGTATTTATCCAAATACTATAATAGATAATTTAATTATATTACCTCATCAAGATGGAATTCACATAATTGATATAATTCAAGATAGCCCATTAAAATTATATATAACAAGTGAAGGAATAGAAGAAAAGCCTGAAATTAAATCAGATTTTTATAAAAATATTAAAGGAATTGAAAATACCAATTATTATAATGCAGTAATTTCTCTTTATTTATCATTAGATGAAATTACTTTTAAGAATCTTATTGATAAATTTTTTAAATCAAATAATTTAAATAAAAGTGATGTATTTATTGAAAACTGTTTTGTAAAAGAAGGTGTTTTAATTAAACAAAAAGAAATTCCTTTAGTTGCTTCTAGTAATAAATACATTGGTTTTGTCAATATTTTTAATGAAGAATTTGAACCTTTTATTTATGGTGATGATGGTAATCATAAATATTTAAATCAAAAACAATTACAACAATTAATATCTAATCGTAAATTAATTCAAAAACCAGTTGATTTTACCAAAGAAACAAAACCTTGGGGATTAATAATACCAATTCTTGATAAAGAAAAGAAAAATAAAATGAATATTTTTAAGTTATTAACAACTGGTGTTATTTATGGCAAAAAAACTGGTATTGCTTGTTCATCACTTAAGAAACATGAACATGAAGAAATCTTACAACAATTAAATATTGGTCCAAATAAAGATGGTAAAAATACCAAAGAAACTTATTGTAATTCAATAGCTATTGAATTATTTAAAAATAATAGAATATCAATTTTACCTGAATATAAACCAAAATAATGAAAAAAATGATTAAATAATTAATATGACAATCATATCAATATGTTTAGAGATTTCATTGATAACTTTGATTATGCTTACTATTCTTCCTCTTCAGAGGATGTTAGTGGTTATTTAAAGATGGTATCCTTAAAAAACCTGGCATTCAATATTGGACATAATGTTATTGAAGCATTAATTTCAACTGGAATTGACAGAGCTGAAGCCTGTAAAATACTGGATCGTGCAATTGGTCGTCGCAAAATTATGTTAACTAATATGCAACATAAATTGGAAGAGCTTGCCTGTTCAATAGAGATAAATAGGGTTGATTAAATATTATTTAAAGCAATAATGATATTGGTATTTTGAGAAGAATGAATGTTGTAGTTAGAAGTTGCATTACATGCTCTATTTGCATTTTTGCTATTTATATCATTTTTGCTGTTTATGTTGGAACAATTATGATTTATAATTTTTTTTTAATTTTCGGATAAATATAGAAAAAAATGATTTATTTTTATTTAATTGTAAATAAAATACAATGGTATTTGTAAGATCTGTTATAAGTATTGGTGTAAAGACTGCATTTTACATACTAGATAATGTTGATAATGATAGTAATCAGCAAAATAACAAAAAACATGTTGATTATATCAATCTTATGAAACAGAATAATAATAAACCTACTGATAAATTCTTTAAATTTTAAATTTTAATTTTTTTTATTTAAGTAATTATTATCATAATGATAGCAATGAGTCTTAATTATCCTATCTGGAAATTAAGAGATTGGATTCCTCGTGAAAAATTAAATTGGTATTATCTTTCAAGAAATCCAAATGCAATTCAAATGTTAAAAGAAAATCCGGAAAAAATAGAATGGGTTGCATTATCTATAAATCCAAATAGTTATGAAATTTTAAAAAATAATCATAATTTTATAAATTGGAATGCTATTTCAAAAAATGAAGATGCTATTGAATTATTATTAGAAAATCAAGATAAAATTAATTGGAATTGGTTTTCAGCAAATCCATCACCAAAAGCAATAGAATTATTATTACAAAATCCAGATAAAATTGATTGGAAATGGTTATCATTAAATTCAAATTCAAAGGCAATAGAAATACTAGGAAATAATATTGATAAAATAAATTGGAGTTTTTTTTGTTTAAATAATAATCCCAAAATAATTCCTATTTTAAGAAAAAATTTTGATAAAATTAATTGGAATTCTTTATGTTTTAATCCATGTGCATTAAGTTTAATTAAGGAAAATTTAAATAATATACCCTTATATTTATTATCTGGAAATTCAGATTGTATTGATATATTCCTAGAAATGATAGATACGATAGAAATACATTATTTAACTTATAATACGAATGTTAAAATTTTACCATTTATTCAAAAATATATTAATGACTTTACGGAGATAGATTGGTGTAATTTATCTGAAAATCCTATTATATTTGAACTAGATTATCAACAAATGAAGAAAAATAATCAAAATTTTTATGAAGATCTTATCAAAGAAGTCATGAAACCTGAAAGAGTATTTAAAGATCCTAATTATGATTATATTGAAGAGTTATTTGGTGATTAAAAAAATGATTTTTTGTTTACATTACTTTAGCATACTATGGCAAGTAAATTAATGAGTCTAATTGATAAAAATAAGGAAAAATTAAATGATGGTGATTATGTCAATATGTGTTCAATATTAAAAAGTTTGAAAACTGAAGAAGAAAAGATAAATAAGAAAAATTTATATAAGGTTAAGTATTTGAAACAATCTGTTATTTCCAGTTGTATGGATAAAGGGTTGATTATAGTTAGTAAAATTAAAACTTCAAATATAATAATTGAACCCAATATACTTGAAGAAATTCAAAGTTTTAAAGATATTGAAATGTTCAATTGTATAATTGCCACAAAAAGCGATAATACTAAAACTTTACATAAAAGTTATTCATGTTTATATACTATATGTGAAGATGATCAGGAAAATGAGATTTATTTAAATTATAGAAAAATTATTTTATTGAGTTATTTAAAAATTGAATAATTTATTTTTTTTATTTAACATCACTGATATGAGTTTAAATATTCCAATTTATAAGTTAAGAGATTGGATATCTCTAGATAAACTTAATTGGGATGTATTATGTGAAAATCCAAATGCAATTACATTAATATTAAATAATATTGATAATGATAAAATCAATTTCTATTTATTATCTAAAAATAAAAATCCATTAGTTGTACCTATTCTTGAAAAAAACCCATCACAATTTAATAATTATTATCTATCTAAAAATCCACACGCAATTCAATTATTAAAAAAACAAAAACAATTAATAAATTGGAGCGCTTTATTAACTAATAAATATGCAATTAAGTTAATTGAAGAAAATATTAAAATATTAGACTATCATTATATATGGGGTATGCTTTCATATAATGAAAATGGAATTAAAATTTTAGAAAAAAATAAAGATAAAATAGATTGGTTCTATTTATCAGGAAATCCAAATGCTATTGAATTAATTAAGGAGGAAAGCGAAAAAACACCAAATAAAGTTAATTGGTTTATTTTATCTAGAAATCCTAATGCAATTGAAATACTTGAAAAAAATCAAGATAAGATCTATTGGGTTGAATTATCAAAAAATCCAAATGCAATTAAACTTCTTGAAAAAAACCAAGATAAGATTGATTGGATGTGGTTATCTCAAAATCCAAATGCAATTCATTTACTTAGATTAAATATAGATAAGATTAGTTGGAATCGTTTATGTTTAAATACAAACCCTAAAGCAATTGAAATACTCAAAGAAAATTTAGATAAGATTAATTGGAAAGCATTATCAATGAATCCTAATGGTATTGAATTACTCAAGAAAAATCAAGATAAAATTAGTTGGGATTGTTTCTGTTTAAATTATCATCCTGATGTAATTCAAATTCTTGAAAAAAATCAAGATAAAATTAATTGGAATTATTTATCAACAAATCCATTTATATTTGAATTAGATTATAAAATGATGAAAGATAAAAATCAAGATTTATATAATGAACTATTAACAGAGGTAATGAAACCTGAAAGGGTGTTTAAAAATGGTGGTATTAATTATATTCATGATTTATTTACATAATTACATAAATTCTATTATTATTTCTTCTATTTCATAATAAAAACTAAACATTAATGAATTTATGAAAAGATTAAACCCATCTTTTTTATAATTTGGATAATAATTAACTTTATAATTATTTGCAATTAAAATATTGACTATTTTTGATATCAAATAATAAATATCTTCCATTTTATAATTATCATATTTTAACTCATTAAAAATTATTTTTGTTTTTTTATCATTATGATTATTGATAATTTTATTTAATTCAAAAATAAAAATTTTAGATATATATCTAGAATCATAATTAATCTTAACTTGTCTTATAAATTCTATTGGTAAATCCTCAACAACATCAATCAAAATATTATATTTTTCATTTAAGTCCAATGATTCCATTACAATTTTATAAAGATAATAAATTAATCGCCAAATAGTTCTTCAATATAATCATAATTGGGATATTTGAAAACTCTTTCAGGTTTCATAACTTCCTTAATTAGATCTTCATAAAAATCTTCATTATTTTTCTTCATTTGTTGATAATCCATTTCAAATATATATGGATTTCTAGAAAACATTCTCCACACAATTTTATCTTGATTTTCTCTCAATAATTCAACTGCTTTTGGATTATGATTATTTGATAAAGAATGCCAATTAATTTTATCTTGGTTTTCTCTTAGAATTTCAATAGCTTTTGAATTAGTATTAAGTGAAAAGAAATACCAACAAATTAAATGTCTATTTTTATCTAATATATCAACTGCATTAGGATTGGATGATAATAATGTCCAATCAATTTTATCTAAATTATTTATAATTAATGGTATAACATCTGGATTATGATTTAAACATATTTCACTCCAAGAAATTTTATCAATATTATCTTTTAGAAGTTTAATTGCATCAGGATGTGGGTTTGCAGACAATTGACGCCAATCGATCATATCTCGATTATTATTAAGAATTTCAAGTGCTTTTGAATTAGGATTTCTAGATAAGTAATATGAAATTAATGATAAATCATATTTATAATAATATTGAATTATTTCATTGAATAATAATGATATAGCATCTTCATTATTATTTCTTGAAAGATTATAAAGATATTTAATTTTATCAACATTCATCCTGAAAATTTGAATAGCACCAGAACTGCTATTTAAAGGAAATTGATTCCAATCAATCATATCTTGATTTTCTAAAAGAAGATCAATAGCCTCTGGTATACTTGATAGACAATACCAATTAATTAAATCTTTATTTTCTTTTAAATAATCAATTGCTTTAGGATTTTTTGATAAATTATGATTACATAATTTAGTAATATCAATCCAATCTTTGATTTTCCAAATTGGTTTATTTACACTCATAATTAGTAATTATTATATAAATAAAAATCATTTTTTATAGATATATGTTTAATCAATATCTAATCATGCTTAATTTTAAAATTATTAAATACAGAAAAACTATTTATCTTCCATTAGAGGATTTATATTGGGATAAAAAAATAAAATATAGAGATTTTTTTAATAATCCAATTTATAAAAATTATTTTATATTACTTAAATATTATAGTTATTTATTAAAATATGGATCATAATAATAATAACAAAAATTTCTATACACAAATAGATAACTTGCTACTTTCTATTGAAGATAAGCTCACCGTGCTAGATAATCTTTTAACAAAGAACGCGCTTTATCATAAACAGTCTTGTCATAATAAAAGCGCACACCATCTACTCTGTGAGTCCAATCAAGAGGAAATACATCCCAATACATAATCCATTCTCTTTCCTCATTGTTTTCAAGACTTTCGACAAGATAACAATTACCAGAATCTGAACATGTTACAAATCTAACTAATGTTTCTGGAGTAAAACTCCTGGTCTTATTTCTAATCATATAGATGTTTGATATATTAAGTGACATAAGCTAATTTTATAATAAGTAATTTATATTATTTAAATCATTTTTTATAATATTTGGATATAAAAAAATGAAATCTTATTTTATTATTAATACAAATAGTAGGCAAATATGGAACTTGTAAAACAAGAAATTCCTGAGGAACATGAAAGCAAAGAAACTATGTGGGTTTATAAAGATAAAAAAGCGATCTTTAATAAATATTCACAAATTGAAACTCAGGAAATTCCCCCACCTATTATTCAAATTCAAGCAATTCAACCAATTCAACCAATTAAACAAGTAATTAAAGGAAAAATACAGCGAAAAAATACCCCATTGGAATTAATAATTCAAAATACATCATGTAGTGATAAAATGAAAAGAGAAATAAAAGAAAAATTAATTGAATTTATAACTACACCTGAATTTTCAAAAGCATTTGGTGTTAAAAAGTCAGGTGAAATTATTAATGCAATTACAAGAGACAGTTGGAATCAATCAATTGCATTATTTATATCATTTCTATTGGATTCAAGTGTTGTTTATAAAGAAAAACCATATATTTATAATAAAGATAAAGTAACAAAAGAAATAGTTGTTATGAATTGATTAAATACTCTTCATGTGTAAGTGTTTTATCAATTTTATTAGTTATATTAGATGATTGTTTTGCAAACTTTTTTTTTAAAAGATAAAACTTCATATATGATGAAATCTTTTGTTTATTTTTATTAGCTAATTCTAGATCAGTTTCTTCAATTTTATCTTTATTATTAATAACATCGCTAAAATTATTACATAAAACCTCATATTTATTAATTTCTGTATGAGACTTAATACAAAAATTAATATAATTATAAATTTGTTCAATTAAATCTAAATCAATTGAAGTTAAATTTAATGTAATACCATTATTATTTTTAGTATAATTAGTATTATTTTTATAAATTATTTTAAAAACTTCTTCTAATTCACTTTGATTTAAATTTACAAGATTTGTTTTAATTTTATCACATAATTCTTCTTTTGTTAGATCTAAATTCATTATAGTATTATAGATAATTAATTAAATTATTTATCTTGACTATTATTTATATAAAAAATTGATATTAATTACAACTAATTATAATTAAGAAATAATGTCTTCTGATAGCAACAATGATATTAACATCAATAATCTTATCAATTATGATGGTGATTCTATTCAAGAATTTCGCGAATTGCTGTTTAAGTGTAAACTTAAACATATTATTAAGGATGAGCATTGTGAAGATTTTAGTTCACATTGTTCTTCTCTGAGGTGGCAACAGATTCATGGTGATCCTCAAAATGATCGTAGTGAGATTAGTGAAATGATCGAATTCATTAAAGAATTAATGTGAAATTTTTATTATAATTATAATTATTATTGAACTTTTATAATTTCGCATTCATCAGTAGTTGGTTCTTGAAAATTCTTTCTATACACATAAAATACTATATCAGGAACCTTTGGACCACCTTTTTTTGCTCTTTCTTTATTTTGTTCCATAGCTTTATCAATTGGTGTTGTATTCCATATACACCTAACAGGTAAACCTTTTTCTTTTGCAAATTTAATAAAATATGCTCGTTTTTCTTTAGTTCCATTTGTAGCATCAAAAATTACTGAATTGTTAGTAATATGTTTTTCAGCTTCTTTTAACATTTTATTAGGTGTTTTTAAACTATCTCCATCAATACGAATATATCCTTTTTCTTCAAAATGTTTCTTTGCAATTGTTGTTTTGCCTGATCCAGGATAGCCTATCATAATAACAACCTCTTTTTCTTTTTTTGTGAGGTCTTTATTTTTATTTGTGTTTTTTTCTTTTTTAAGTGGAAAGATTTCTTCTGGTGTATAAAATTTTACATTTATATTTGAAGCAAATATCTTATCCTTATCTGACCAATCACCTTCTCTTCCGGCTGCGTCACCTACATAAAAACTTTCATCTTTATTATATTTTTCCTTAAATTTTTCTAAAAAAAACTCAGGATTTGGTTTATATGAATTCTTATCCATTGCAATAATTGAAATAATAGGAATATTTAATTTATTTATAACATCTTTTATCATGTCAATTTTCCAACTTTTAGATTGATCTGTAACAAATACAATTCTATATTTATCTTTATTAAATTTTTTTAAAATTGATGGCACAGAATCACGCAACCATTGCCAATCATTTTTATCTTTTGGAAATGTATTTCCGTTTTTGGGTTTAATTAGTGTCCAATCAACATCAAAAATTGCTAATGCTTTTTTTTCTTTGCGAAATGTCTTATTTTGATATACAATATTCATTTATAATTAAATATAAAAGAATATTTCTTAATCAATTTTTAATTGTAACTATAATTATAAAAATTGATTATTTTGATTTAAGGATTTGAAATTATCTTTAAGTGATGTCTTTTAATACCGAAGATGATATTTGGAATATTATGGAGGGATTAAAAGAGGTAAAAATAGAAGACGAAGATATAGTTTGTGCGTGTGGTTCAAAATTGATTCTTGTTGAAGATAGTATGCAAATATGTGGAAGCTGTAGTTCAATTATTGGTAAAGTTATTGATAATACTGCTGAATGGCGTTATTATGGTAGTGATAGTAAAAGTGATGATCCTTCGAGATGTGGTCTTCCAACGAATGAACTATTACCGAAATCATCATTGGGATCAATGATTGGTGGCAATCGTTTCGGAAGTAATTTCAATATTAGAAGGATTAGGCAATATCAAATGTGGAATGCAATGCCTTATAATGAAAGGACTTTATGGAATGTATTTGATAAATTAACAGGTGTTTCATTAAATAATGGAATACCTCAAAAAATAGTTGATGATGCTAAGGTTCTATATAAGAAGGCATCAGAGAAAAAAATAAGTAGAGGTGATAATAAGGAGGGTTTAATTGCATCATGTATTTATCATGCATGTTTAATTAATAATCTTCCCAGAAGTTCCAAAGAAATTGCAAAAATGTTTGATATAGATCCTGTGATCTTAAATAAAGGAAATTCGCGATTTCAAACACTACTTCAAATAAATGTCGTTAGTTCTTCACCGCTTGACTTTATATCTCGCTATTGTTCAATTCTTGATATGAAAATGGAGGATATTGATAAGTGTAAAAAATTGGTTAAATTTTTAGAAGAAAGTGAAATAATGAGTGACAATTCGCCAACATCAAGTTGTGCATCAATTCTCTATTATTATTCTGAGAAGAAAAAATTAGGATATTTAAAGAAACAATTTGCAGAAGTTTGTAATGTAAGCGAGGTAACAGTTATTAAAGGATATAAACTCTTATGTAAATATGATAATCATATAAACAAACACATTGAATTATAATAATCTAAAATTCAAATCCTTTATTTCTATTTTTGTATTTAAAAAATCTTGAAATAATTTGTACCCACCATAGGAATATAAAAGAACTATTCCAGAATTAATAACACCTATTATTTTTGAATTCATTTATTTTTAATAATAATTTTTATTTTTATTTTAAAAAATTTTTATTTTTTCTTTTTTAAGTTTTTTAAGTGCTGAAGGTGTATTTAATTGTGGAGGTAATCCCTTACCTGAATAATAACTATTATTTATTATCATCGAATTGTTCATTTTATATTTATATTTGATTATTATAATCATTTTTTAGTTTAGGATTACATTTTAAGCGTGATTGATATATCTCTTTTCCAGTTTTATGTGAAAAATATCCAATAACACCAGTAAAACAAATGAATATTAATGTTACACCTATTTTTTTCGATACATTATATAAAAACTGATTATTATAAGATAATTAATCTTTATAATGTATTATAAATTAGCAGATTGGATTGATATTGATAAAATTAATATTGATTGGTCATATTTATCAGCAAATCCAAATGCTATTGAATTTTTAAAGGAGAATCCTAAATATATAAAATGGAGTTATTTATCATCAAATCCAAATGCTTTGGATTTATTATTAGAAAATCCTGATAAAATAAATTTTAATCATTTATCATATAATACAAATAAAGAAATTTTACAACGAATATTATTACCTAATTTAGATAAAGCAGATTGGGGTCAATTATCATTGAATCCCAGTGCTGGTTTTATATTAAAGAAACATCAAGATAAAATTAATTTTGATTGTTTATGTGTAAATAATTCAGATGAAGCAGTAGAAATATTATTTAAAAATAAGAAAAAGATAAGACATCATATTTTATCTAGAAATAATAATGATAAAGTTGTTGAATATCTCATTAATAAACCGTTAAAAATTTCATGGATTGAATTTTCAAAAAACTCAAATGATAAAGCAATTGATTATTTAGAAAAACATCAATATATGATTCATTGGTCTGAATTTTCTCAAAATACAAATCCTAAAGCATTAAAAATAATGATGGAAAATAAAGATAAATTATATTGGTATTATATTGCAAGTAATCCAGATGATAAAATTATAGATTTCTATTTTGAAAATAGAAGTCGTTTATTAGATATTCAAGCATTATGTAAAAATAAAAATCAAAAAGTAATTGATTGTTTGAAATATAATAAAAAAAGATTGATACCGTTAGATTATCAAATATTATGTTGGAATGAATCAATATTTACATTGGATTATGAAAAACTTAGTAATAGAAATGAAAATTTAAAAGAAGAACTAATTAAAGAAGTAATGCATCCACGAAGAGTTTTTAAAGATCCTAATTATGATTATATTGAAGAATTATTTGGTGATTAATAATTATAATTATAAAAATAATTATAAAATAGAATAATGGAAGTTAATCCGTATTCATTTCCATTAAATAAAGCAAATTGCGAAAAATTTATTAAAAATGCTGATATAAGTGTTCAACAAATATGTAGAAAAATAATTAATAATACAATGTATGTATCACATTTTGATTTTATAAGAAAAATAAATGAAATTGTAAATGATTTTTTAGATACCTATATTTATTCTATGAATAAAAAAATAATTAATATTTACGATTTTTCATCTGATGAAACTTATAAGTATAAATCTAATTTATGGTTATTTAATTATATCGTTAAATACATTAAAACAAGATGTAGAATAAAATTTATTACAAATATTCAATCCTTAAATCAAAATGATATGATTATTTTTATTGATGATTGTATTTATTCTGGACAACAAATGACAAAATCTATATCTGATTTTAATACAGATAAGGATAAAAAGATAAAATATTTTATATTAGTACCTTATTGTTCATTAAAAGCTCAATTTTATATTGAAGATGAACTTAACAATAATTTTTCAGGAGGAATGGATATGCAAAAATCTGATTCAGATGAAGATGAAAGAAAAAGAGGTAGATCATTATCATCAGAATCAGATGAAGATTTAATTATTTTTCCTGAGAAGGTACAAGAAATTACACCAATTAATGCAATTTTAAGTGAAGATGAATCTGCTAAATTAGAAAGTTTTTATAATAGTAATTTAATAAATACTCGTTCAACATATTTAATTTATTTTGATCATAAGTTAGCAGATAAAATTTCAGTTCCCACCATTTTTTATTTAGGAGTTGTTCCTAATAAAAAAAATCATGTGATACTTAAAGATTTAATTTATAGTGAAATACCAAGTAATTCACATAAATTACAAATAATTCCAATAATAGAAAATTGTTCTCACTATACATTAAATATAAATTTAATGAAACCAGAATGTCCTAAACCTCCATATAATGAAGATTTTAATAAAACAATAACTTTTATGAAAAATTTAAATATAATCAAACATACTTCATTATCGCCTTATAAAAAGAAATTAAAGCATTATGATAGTAAAGGTAGATCTATATAAAAAATGATTATTTTTGTTGTCATTAAATAATATTATAATGAATTCTCCTTCATATAAACTAATTGATTGGGTTTCAACTGATGAAATAAATTGGACAGGTATTACTGTAAATCCTTATAGTGGTGATCTATTAGTTAAAAATCCTGATAAAATTAATTGGTATGATATCTCATATAGAAAGGATTATTTAGCATTTAAATTATTAAATGATACATTCAATATTTATAACTATAATATTTATTACTTATCTGCAAATCCATATGCGGTTGATTTTTTAATTAAAAATGATAGATTTATAAATTGGTATTTCTTATCTCAAAATCCGAATCCTAAAATACTTGAATTATTAAGAAATGATATATATAAGGATCTCATATTTTGGGATAATTTATCATTGAATACAAATCCTGAAATTCTTAGATATCTATTTCAATTTTTAGATAAGATTAATTGGCATAAATTATCAATGAATGAAACAGATGAAGCTCTTGATTTTATGAAAAATCATCAAGATAAATTAGATTATAGCGCTATTTCAAATAACAAAAATGATAAAGCTGTTGAATTATTAAGGCAAAATCCAGATAAAATAAGTTGGTATCATTTAAGCGAAAATAATAATGATAATGCTATTAAATTTCTATTAGAAAATTATGAAAATATTTGTTGGGATAATCTCTCATTAAATACAAATGATAAAGCAATTGAATTATTATTAAAACATCCTGATAGAATTAATTGGTTTAAATTATCAGTTAATTCAAGTGATAAGGCAATTGATTTATTATTAAAAAATCAAAATTTAATTGATTATATGAATTTATGTTATAATACAAATCCAAAAATTCTTGAAATTTTGAAATTTAATAAAGATAAGATTTCTTGGTATAATTTTTCAGCAAATCCTATCATATTTAAACTTGATTATGATAATATGAGCAAAAAACTAGAACCTCTTAAGGAAGAAATAGTAAAAGAAGTAATGCATCCGCGAAGAGTTTTCAAAGATCCCAATTATGATTATATTGAAGAGTTATTTGGAGATGATTAATTTTTCTTTTTATTGCTAGGATTTTTATAACATCTATCCTCGTGTTTAAAGCATTCTACTTCGCTATCATATTCACGATCACAATATTCACAATGAAATAACTCATAATCTGGATCATTTGAATCATCTGATTCTGATGATGATTCTGATGATGATTCTACTGATGATTCATATTCAGATTCCTCATCATCAGAATCATATTCAGATTCATCAGACGATTCATATTTCTTTTTTACAGAACAATCCTTGGCAAAATGATTATTTTTTCCACACTTAAAACATTTATCGGTTGCATTATTAATCATTCTTTCAATTACTCTTTTTGTTGCTTTATCAAGATGAATAGTTGCAAATGAACCACCTCTAACATTATCAATACCAAATTTATTCATATACATCAATGTATATTTATCTTCATCAAATGGATTACAATTAAAGTTAATTTCGAGTAATTCAATAGGTTTATATTTTTGAGTCCATTTTGAACCAATTGAATTAACATGATCACTAATTCTGAAAGCAGGATTAGTGGTTTTACCAATATAATACTTATCATTTTCAAGATACAAAGCGTAAATATAAATCATTGTTCTATTATTAATGAATTTATTGAATAATAATCAATTTTTTATTAAAGAAAAAAATGATAATAATCATATTAATATAAAATATCAATGAATAAACCTATTTATAAACTAGTTGATTGGGTTTTGAGTAATAAAAAAAAATTGGATTTAGAAGCATTATCAGAAAATCCATTATCAATAGATTTTTTTAAGAAACATCCATTTTTAATTAATTGGCATTATTTATCAGCAAATAAAAATGCAGTAGAAATATTACTATCTAATAAAAAGAAAATTTCATTTAATTATATAGGTAAAAATGCAAATCCAATAATTATGAAAGAAATTATTGAACCAAATATTAAAAATAAACACATATTAGGTAATCAATTATCAGCAAATATTAGTGCAATACCACTTTTAAGAAAAAATCCAACATTAATTAACTGGAATATTCTTTCTTTAAATACAAGCGATGAAGCAATTAAGTTATTGAGGGAAAATTCAAATAAAATTTGCTGGTATAATCTTGTATTAAATACAAATGATAAAGCAATTGAATTATTAAAGGAATATCCTGATAATATAATTTGGAATTTATTATCAGGTAATCCAAATGATAAAGCAGTAGATCTATTATTTACTAATATAGATAAAATAAATTGGAGTCATTTATCAAAAAATTCAAATGATCGTGCTGTTGATCTACTTTTAAAGAATCAAGATAAAATTGAATGGAATCGTTTTTCCTTAAATACAAATGATAGAGCAATTGAACTAATGAGTCAAAATGAAGATAAAATTAATTGGATCTTATTTGTTGAAAATACTAATCCAAAAGTACTTCCTATAATTAAAAAAAATTTGCGACAACTTGACGAAATAGAATGGAGTTTCCTTTCTTTAAATCCAATAATATTTGAATTGGATTATGTGCAAATGTCTGCGAATTATGAACAAATGCGTGAAGAAATTATTACAGAGGCAATGCATCCTAAAAGAATTAGAAAATACCTAGAAATTGAAAACTATGACTATCTTGAGGAATTATATGGCTATTAAAAAATGATTTTTATTATAACTATTTTTTTTATTATTATGACTAAACCTGTATATAAATTACTTGATTGGGTTCCATTTAATAAAATTTCTTGGAATTCTATGAGTGTTAATATAAATGCCGATGATTTAATAGTTGCAAATAAAGATAAAATAAGCTGGTATAATATTGCTTATAGAACAGATTATTTAGGTTTTGATTTAATCACTAAATATAAATATTTAAATAGTTATAATTTATTTTATTTATCAGCAAATCCATTTGCTGTTAATTATTTAATTAAAAATCCAAATATCATAAATTGGGAATATTTATCTATAAATACAAATCCTAAAATTATTGAATTATTTAGAAAATATGAAGATAAGATATCGTGGGTTAAATTATCGCAAAATACTAATCCTGAAATTTTAAATTTCCTTTTAACTGAATATCCAGAGAAGATTAAAAAATTTACATTATCATCAAATAATTTGGATATTGCTGTTGATTTTTTAATGAAGAATCAACATTTAATTGTTTGGAATCAATTGTCAAAAAATACTAATGATAAGGCTTTAGATTTATTAATTGCAAATCAAGATAAAATTAATTGGTATAATTTATCATCTAATACTAATGATCGAGCTATTGCTCTTCTTGAACAAAATCAAGATAAAATTAATTGGTTTAATTTAGCATCTAATACAAATGATAATGCAGTAAATTTATTTATTCAAAATAAATATAAAATAGCAAATTGGTCATTATTATCATTAAATTCAAATGATAAAGCTATTGATTTGTTAAGTAATAATAAAGATAGAATTGATTGGAGACATTTGTCACATAATACAAATCCTCGAGTATTAAAAATACTTAAGGAAAATCAAGATAAAATTGATTGGTATATTTTCTCAATGAATCCCATAATATTTGAATTGGATTATGCACAAATGTCTATAAATAATCAAAGTTTACATGATGAAATTATAACAGAAGCAATGAACCCTAAAAGAATAAAAAAATATTTAGAAATTGAAAATTATGATTATATTGAAGAATTATATGGATACTAATAAACTAACTGATTAATAGTATCCATATAATTCTTCAATCTCATAATCACTATCAAATTCTGGTACAACAGTCTCATTATCATCTTCTCCGCTAAATACGAAAACCCCATTATCACTAATTTCATAGTCAGTTCCAATTACAAGCATAACTTCAATAAACTCGTCATTAACTAACCTCCATGTTGCATTAAAAATAACTTGCGAAACCTTAAATAGAAAGAAAGTAAAACTTGAGTCAATTATTTGAGAGTCATTTAATTTACTAATAATTGTAAATAGGAAATCCTGAATGGAAGATTGAATCTCGCGAATAGGAATAAGGATCTTACCAAAGTTCAAAATACCATATTTACTGAAATCATTGACAATACCATCAATAAACCTTTCATATGTATCATTTTTTCTATCAAAATGCATAACACTATAATAAGTAAATTCAATATCTGTCATATTTAGTATGAAATAATTAATTAACTAAAAATCAATTTTTAATCTTGAATCATGAAAAAATGATTACTTTTATTTTTGTTATTATTCACATTTAACTATGACTTTTGTTTCGAATAAACCTGTTTACAAGTTAAAGGAATGGATTGATCCTGATAAAATTGATTGGTTTAATTTATCTTTAAATCCAAATGCAGTTAGTTTACTAAGGAAAAATCAAGATAAAATTGACTGGTATTATTTATCTTTAAACACCAATGCTATTCGTTTATTAAAAAGGAATGAAGATAATATCAATTGGGCTTATTTATCACTGAACCCCAGTGCTATTGAATTATTGGAGCAGAACCCAAAGAAGATTAATTGGTGTAATTTGGCATGTAACCCAAATGCAGTTCATTTGTTAAAGCAAAAGCCTGATTATATCAACTGGATTGAGTTATCTACTAATCCTGGTGCAATCGAATTGCTTGCGGAAAATAAAGATAAGGTGAATTGGTCTAATCTATCAGCCAACCCAAATGCCATCGAATTGCTGAAGGAAAATCAGGACAAAATTAATTGGAAGCAATTATCTGCTAATCCAAATGCTATAGAATTATTGGAGGCTAATGAGGCCAAAATTGATTGGTATAAGTTATCTGGTAATCCGAATGCAATCCACTTATTAGAGAAAAATCCAAGTAAGATCAACTGGAAGCAATTATCAAAGAATCCAAATGCCATTGAACTATTGGAAAAGAATCAGCGTAAAATTAATTGGAGTTTATTATCTCAAAACCCAAATGCTATTGAGTTATTGGAAAAAAACAAAGATAAGATTGATTGGGCTTTAGTGTTTCAAAATCCGGCAATATTTGATGTTATTTAAGACAGTTAAAACTGAAAATGTATGAGTTATAATCTAAAAAATTGAAAAATTGATTTTTCTTTTTAAGTCTTTTTTCGACAGTGAAGTCGAATACAATGCCATTCATTCTTTCAAACGGTGATGTCTGTGATGATGAGGAGATCTTCGGACCTCAGATTCATCAATATGACGCCGATGAAGATTGCATTGATGATGAAGAATTTGATGACTTTCAAATTAGTGAGCTGATTGATAGGTGGGAATATCGCCTTGCTGTCTCTTGCTAGAAGTCTTCTAATAAAAAATCCAATTTTTGGATTTTTCATTGTTTTTGGTTTTTCAATTTGATTTTTTAATTTTAAATAGAAATTGTGATAAAAAATGAATTTAACTCTTACAATCATTTTTATAGTCAAATTATGACATCATCCATGAGTTTTGCAAGTGAGATTGCATCAGGTATCATTAATATCATTGATCATAAGCTCAATACAATCGATGTTATTACTAGTATCAATGGTGATGAGTTGATGAAATATAATTCAACTGGTGGTCAAATGATTATTGATGTTCTTGGTGAGGGATTAGTTGTCGAGCAGTCAGCAAAGATGATTATTCTTGAATTTAAGGAGCTTCAATATATCATTAAATATAAGATGTTATCCACTGTTGGAAATAACATCGACATCCAATTCAAGATAACGAGGATTGCTACTTCTCGATCGTTTTAAATTCATCTAGAAATATAGGTTGTGCAATGAAATCTCTTTTGTCAATTATTTTAGGAAAATATGTATTTAGATATTCGAGTGCATCTATTTTGGTTTTTTCTTTTTCTTTCGGTTCATCTTCTGGTATGTGAATATCTCTACTTTTAAGATCCTTCTTAACTTGTTTCATTAATTCAGCAGATATTTCTTTTGTTTTATAAACTACATTAAGTTCGTTTTGAGTCCAATCAGATGATATATGCCGTTTATAACTATAAACTATTGCAATTACACATGCAAATATTAATCCTAATCTTTGGTTTTTTAAAGTTTTTTTATAATTATAACTGAATAGCCAATAATAAGTATGAATAAATTCTTCATGTTGATAAAGTATTTCAATAAATCCCCATAAGAAATAAATTGGATCACATTCATTAGGATTTAATTTTGTTTCAATTGCATATTTTTTTCTAATTATATAATCAAAACAATTTTTAAATTTAACTGCTAATAAATCTATATTATTATCAGTTGCTTTTGTATTAATTATATTAATAATTTTTATAAATGAACTTATTATTTTTAATGCCAATAAATAAGCATCACTATCAGTAGGAGGAATAATTTGTTCAAATCTCATAATGCCATTTGAACTTAATTTAGAATCTTCACTAAAAACATCTAAAATTTTTTCTCTTAATTTTCCAATGGGAAGAACTCCGGTTTTTGATACAGGATTTATATTATAAATATTACATAAAATACACATTTTTGTTATTAAAATTAAATAATTGGAAACATTTACATTTTCATTTTCAATTAAACTTTTTGTTATTAAAATTACATCATTTAATTTTGATATATCACGAATAGTAATAAAAGTTCCAATATAAGCACATATTGAAATTAAAGTTTCTTCTAATATTTCTATTTTAGAATTTTCAATTAGAAATATACATGTAGCATAAAGACTTTTTTCAATATTTCCTTTTGCAATAAAATCAAACAATTCTTTATTATACATAAAGTTTATAATTAATATTAATTATAATTATCTTTATTCTTTTAACTAAATATATACTAAAAATGGAAATTATTATTTATACAATGAAAAAAGAACCAAATATAATAATTACAAACGATGAAGATACAATATTAGAAATTATGACTAAATTGAAAGAAATAACAGGTATCAATATTCAAAAAACCAGATTACTTTATAAAGATATATATCTAAATCCTAATAATACAGTTGAATCTTATAATATTAAACATGGTGATATTATGTATCTCATTCTAAGATGATTTGTATTATTTTATATCCAAATAATTAAAAATTTGATGTTCTAAATAAAATTAATCATTGTCCAAATGACAACTACCAATACTGACGAAAAGTTCTTCATCAATGATGAATTCGTGCTCTTCAAGTCTGGCATTCCATCCCAATGGTATCCATCACCCTTTACTCTCGACGGCATCTCATATGTCAACTGTGAGCAGAGAATGATGTATATGAAGGGTGCGGTCTTCGGTGATCAGGATGCTATGCGTGAGGTCATGGAGACCGATGATCCTAAGCGTCACAAAGAGATTGGTCGTGCTGTTAGGAACTTTGACCCTGATGTCTGGTCGGCGAAAGCTTATCAGGTCGTGGTTGAGGCAAACTATGCGAAGTACTCGCAGAATCCTGAGTTGAAGGAGTTTCTGCTTGGCACTGGTGATCGGAAGTTTGTTGAGTGTGCTCCTTATGATAAGATCTGGGGTAACGGTTTGAACATCACTCAGACCCTGCAGACTCCTGAGGATCAGTGGAATGGAACCAACCTGCTTGGCAAGGCGATCATGGATGTTCGCACTGCTCTTCGCACGGAGGTTTAGATTGACCATGGAAAAAGTGCCAAACTTTTGGCATTTTTTTTGTTTTTCAAAAATTAAAAATTGATTTAAAATTTATTTATTATAATTAGGTATTATCTCTTATTTCTTTTGGAAAAATGGCATTGCAATCACTAATTCAGGAAACCTATGAACGCGCACTAAATGTAAATGCAAATCAAATCACAGATTATCCAGCTATTCTATTATCAATTCTAAAGGATAAACATTATTGGCCAGCAATTAAGATCAAGAAATTTAAGAGCAATCCTTATTTATGTTTGCTTCATAATTCTTATAAAAGAGATGATGTAAATAGTTTTAAGGAATTATATGATGAATGTAGAAGTGTTGTATTAGATTTCTCAAGAAGTATTGGTAATAATGTTGTAATTAGTTATGCAAATTCTATTCCAGTCAGATTATCAATTGATAATTATATGAAAACTCATTATGATGCAAATGATATTTGTTATGGTGCACTTGATGGTACACTAGTTACAGTTTATTATCATAATAATGAATGGCACTTTGGTTCTAGTTGTTGTCCTGATATTAATAGTTCAAAATTTTCAAATCCTAATAAAAGTCATGGATTTATGCTAGATGAAGTATTATATGAACTTTATAAGAAAAATGTCGATATCAGTGATCCTAATATTTCATTAACTCTTAGAAATCTATTTACATCAAATTTAAGTCCTTTATTTGCATATGAATTTGTATTAGTTCATTATGAAAATAAACATATTGTGGATTATTCAAATATTCTAGGTGAAGGTTATAAATATCTCTTTCATATTAATAGCAAAAATAGAATTTCATTAAATGATGAAGATATTAGATCTAAACCTCTTGAATCAATTGGTATTAAATATCCTCATTATTTCAGTAACTTGGAAGAAGCAATTCAATATGCATCAACTAGTGAAAATTCACTAATAATCAAAAAAGCAAATAAGAAGATTTATAAGGTTTCAAATGATATGATCTTACATAAGGAAGAAGTACATTCCAATAATTATAATCAATGGTATAATTTCATTTATGTGTATATGCTTCAAAAACAAAATTATTCAGTAAATAATTATATTGAGGAATTTTATCCTGAACTTATCAATAATAATTCAGCAGAAATTACAATTGATAATGTATTTGCAATGATGACAGATATTATTTATAATCTTTATATTTCAACTACATCTTATTATCCCAAATATAAGAGATTTAAGACTAATCTTGATCTTGATAGAACTCTAAATTCTCTAATTAGATTTCATCTTGCACAATTGAGACATCAACAAACAACATTATATTCGAAAGGAATTATAACAAAAAAAGAAGTATTTAATTATCTATGTCATTCAAACAATATCAAAAATATTAAGAGATTGATTTATCATTTTGCAATGACATCTATATATGATATTCCGAGTGATCATCAAGTACTATTTAAACAATTATTGACTAATCTATCTTCTTAAATGATACCCATCTATTTAAGAAACTAAATTTCTTATGAATTTCTTGTTTATCCAATTCTAATATTGCTTTATCTAAATCATTTTGTTTTTCTTCTAAAGGATTAATCTTATCCTTGAGTTTTTGAAAGGTTTCTGAATATAATTCAGTTTCTTCTAAAACTAATCCAAACTCTTTTGCTTTTTTCACTAAGAAATCAAAGTTGACTAAATATTCAGGAATTAATCTTTGAGTATTCTCTATAAATACATCAATCTTTTTATTATAGAAATCTTCATTTGTAAATCTCTTAACTATTGCCCATACTAATACATTAGTATCATCTAATGTTCGACGACCTTCTACTATTCCATTAGTACCAATTAATGCTTTTTCAACACTTAAACCATCCATGAAAGTACATACGAAATTACCTCCTGTTTTTAAATTAGAAGATACATTATGTAAGAATCCATGTAATTTTTCTTCACTTTCAAAGAAGTAATGAATTGCATACATACAAGTTACAGCATCAAATTTATTTGCACCTTTACCTACAATATATTTATAATGAGATTTATTAGTTTTATATTTAGTATTCATTACTAATTTCATTAATTCTTTACTATCATCATCTACACCAGATTCTCCATTTTTAATATCCAATGAACAATCTCCTGCCGCGAAAACTATATTAGGAAAGAATGTTTTATCATCCTTTTTCTCTTTTGAAAAACGACTATATTCCTTTAATACACGCGCATAAGCACCATCATTTGCTTTATAAATATTATCTTTAGCATAATCAATTCCAAAGATGAAATTATAATTACCCTTTAACCATCTTGATAAATCACCAGCTTGTCCACATGCAAGTTCAAGTAAACTTGATCGTTTTTGTGGCAATAAATATAATTTATCTTTAATTCCTAGATTATGAAATGTAGTCATATTATATGATAATAGTGATCTTCTGGGTATACCGCGACTGTAATAAATATCATCGGCTTCTAATGATTTACCCTGAATTTCACTTGAAACATCACGATCTAATAATTTAGATGCACCTATTATTAATTCTTTTGAAATTGGATTATGAATAGATCGCCACACATTTATGGCAACTGGCAATGAATTTGCAGTTTTACTAAAACTACCTCCTTTATAAATTCTTGTTTTATCTTCACGAATTCTAATAGGAACCCATTGTTTATTTTCCATATCATATCTAAATTCAATTATAGTATCATTTTCAATTTTATCGTTACCTTCAGTTCTAATATCACCTTTACTGTCAATTTTAACAAAGGCAAATTCAACATCAGGTGTATAATACATAATAGGTTTAAATAATACAGGAATGAAATCCTCTTTATTTTTGATTTTTTCTTTCATTTCAATAAATTGAGCTTTATTATAAGCTTTATCATATCGAAGTTTTAATCCTTCGTCAATTGTCAAATCTTTCGATGTAATTGGATTAAAACCCACATATAAACCTACTTTTTTATATTTAACACCATCTTTCTTAACCTCACCCATATATTTAATCAAGAAATCGATAGTGTTTTGCTCAGGTGGTTTCCATTTAAACGCGCGTTCCCAACTCATATTTTGAGTAATTGGTACTGGAATTGATGGGTAGAAACCATAAACTGATAATTTTGCTGGTGTAAATACAAGTCCATCAATTTCATAAGGATAATTCTTAGGATTATTTAAAATCTTTTTACAATCATCCAATATCTTAGGACTAGTATGATGTACCTTTACCATAAATTCAAATTCACTTTTAGATAAATCTAATGACTTTTTTATTTTTAACATTTCATCATTTCTGCCACCAATTAATGGTAATGATGTTAATGATTTACCGTTTAGATAATATATGTCAAATGATGCATAAATATTTTTTTTAACATCATCTATTCTTTTATTGCATTGAATATATTCACCATCTATTAATGAATTGAATACTTCTTTTTTTCCAATAATACCTGTATCTTCAACTCTAAGAGAACTATTAATCAAATAAACTTTACCTTTCCCATTAATATACATCAATATTCGCTCTCCATCTGCTTTTTCAGTAACAGCATATCCTCTTAAAATACTAACTGCACCGTATTCATCAGGATTTATAAGATTGACTCTTTCAAGTGTTATGGGTTTCGGTGTTAATAAAGGAATATCTTTATAATATTTAGGTAATTGCATATCTTGCTTAACTAATGTAGCATAATCTTCTAAAACTTCTTTTTGTTGTTTTTTAGTAAGAATTATATTACTTAGAAATAATGCTTTGATAGTAATTATTAAAGATTCTAATATTTGATTTTTACTTTTATCCTTTGATTCTTTTAATTCATTAATTTCTAATGAAAACTGATAGCGTTGTGGTAACATTAAAGTTCTTGACTTTTTTAATGTATCATATAATTTATCATTTGATTTAATAATAGTTGCTGATGCAATAATACCATTTCCAAGATCATAATTAAATTTCTTCATAAATTTAAATTGTTTATCTATATCATTCCAATTAGGCACTTCATCTGTTTGCTTTTTATTATAAACTTCTACATCAATATTTACATCAAATAAATCATTAATTTTTTCACTTTTAATTATAGTTTTATTTTCCCATTTATGAATAGTAGTAGAATAACTATTAGTTGTTAAATAATTCATAATACCTCCAAGTTTAGAGATAATTAAAGAAGTGTTGTCATTAGTAACTTCAAGAAATTCTTCATCTACAGTTTCTTTATAGTTATTAGTAACTAAGAATGATCTAAAGTTATTAAATTCACTTTCTGACCATTCAGTATTATTATGAATTTTCAATGTGACCTTATTTACAGCAATTTCTTTTTTAATCATTTCTATTGTTTTAAATAAAGGTTCATCCTTTGATAATTCCATAATTTTTTATATTTCCCTACTTATTACAAATAATAAATAATTATATCAATTTTTATAAAGATAAAAAAAATGATATAATTATTTAATAAATAGATATTAAATAAATAGGGAATGACAGAATTATTTATTCCGATTAAGTTTAAAACGAATGTTATTTTGAAACCAAATGAGATTAATCAAGATTTTGATGCAATCATTTTAAAGAAACTAAAATCGATATATGAAAATGTTTGCTCTAAATATGGATATATCAAAAATAATTCTATTAAAATTCTTAAACGATCAATTGGAACAATTAAAACCCAACATTTTAATGGTAATGTTTGTTTTGATGTAGTTTGCATTGCTGAAATTTGTAATCCAATTCAAGGATCTATTATTAAATGTAAAGTTAAAGCAAAAAATTCATTAGGTTTACTTGCAGAAGGTTATTATGATAAGATTCCTATTCTTGAAATTATTATTCCTAAAATCTCTGCTGGTATTCAATCTGAAGTTAATTTAGATCATATAGCTATTGGTCAGGAAATTAAAATTGAAGTATGTGGCAAAAAATATCAATTATTTGATAAACATATTTCAATTATTGGAAAAGCAATTAAAGATAAAGCAGAATTTATTAAAACTGCTATTGTTGAAGATAATGATGATGATACAATTGTTAAAGATGATGGAACTGTTGATGATGATATAGAAATATTTGATGACGATGAAATAATTGAAGAGGAGGAAGATGAAGAGATTAAAAAAAATCCAAATGATGATTTAGATGATGATGAAAAAGATGATGCAAGTAATGGAGGTCAAGGTGATGATGATGATTTCATTCCTGAAGATGAAATACCAGATGAAGATCTAGATGATGACTTTGATGATTATTTAGATGATGCTGATTAACAAAAATAGATGCTAACGATAATTAAATCTAGGCTCAATTTCTAACATTCTAAACCCATTTCTAATATCAATATCATCTATTTTAGATTCATTTTCATATACATCAAATATAAATGATTTAAGTTCAATTAGATCTTTTATATCCATTTTGTTTTTTTTTACTTTGATCATAAGTTCTTTGAATTTATCATCTAATTGCATATGAAAATATGTCATATAATTGTTCATTTTTATAGAACATTCAAAATCATTTTTTTGAATAATAAGATTTAAAAAATGAATATTATTATTTTACATAATCAAATTATTGGATAATTAAATGAAGAGAGTAAATAACAATTATCAGTGTGTAAATGTATCTACTGAAACTTATACTGGAAAGGAGATGTCCCCTAAAGGTGTAGGATTCAGTGCAATTGGATATGAAATTGGTTTTGAAAAAGAAGGGGTTGATAAGCAATTATGGGTAGTTCAAATCAAGAATAATAAAAAGGTTTGGTTTCGCAAAAGTGGTATGCCAAAAGTAACACATGAAGAACCTTTAATTTCAATTAATGAACAATCAGAAAAAGATTATGATAATGATTCTATTAATTCAAATGATTCAGCTAAAATTATTGAAGCTAAGAAAGATGAGGTCAGTGAAACTGCAAAGGAAACAATAACTTCTAGTAAGAAAACAGATTTCAATCTATTCTATAAATATTATAGTAATAAATTGAAAGATGAAAATAAAGAAAAGGGTTTAAATAAAAAACCAAAAGAAATACAAGAAGAAACATATAGTGAATGGAATAGAATTAAAAAGAATAAGGCAGAATTAACTCAATTATTATTATTAATTAATAATAAAGCATAAATATATAGAAATGAGTATTTATGAAAATTATACTTTATCTATAAATAATGATAAATTATCATATTCATATTTGCCTACTAATAGTGAAATATTTCAAATATCTAGTAATTCAAATTTATCATTAGTTAAATTTAGTGCTCTTGAATATAATTTTTTAGATCCAACTTTTGGTTTTAGTTCTAATAATGATTCAATTATTTATCGTGCAAACAGTAATTATTTTAATGGTAATGTTTATATTGATGGCATATTAAATGCTCGTGAATTTCCTGCAAAAATTCCAATTTTAGATAATTTTAATAAAATACCAATTTCATATCTTCCAGATATCAATACAGGTTTTATTTATAATACAGATGCTATAGGTATTGGAACAACTTTACCTGAAACAAAACTTCATATTAATAATGGATCTGCGTATATACAAAATGGGCGTTTAGGTATTGGAACAAATCCATCTTTTAATTTTCATTTAGATAAAAATGATCCACAAGTTGGATTACCTGCATTTGTTATAAGTAGTAATAATTATCATATTTTTGATATTTATTCAGAAAAAGGAACTGTAATTATTAATGATTCAAATAATGATGTTTTTGTTGATCCTAATATTAAATTAAATGTAAATGGATTAACTCATACAAAATCATTATCGGTATCAAATGTTTTATTATCATCATATGATAAAACAACTATAAATAATACCTTATTTTTATCTAATATAAGTTCAACAAATCAAAATAAAATAGTTATTGATAGCAATGTAGATTTAATTATAAATAATCTTTCAGTAAAATCAGCAATCTCAAATATTTCTGAAGTTTTAGGAAAAACTCAATTTGCAGATAATATAATTGCACCTACTGTAAATAATAATAATGAATTATCATTTATAAATAATACTAATAGATTAACTATTGGTACAACTAATGTAAGGACAAGTAATATCATAACTTCAAATATAACTCTTTTAAATTATGATTCTCTCACTTCAAATCCTAATAGTGAAAGTGTATTTGATATCAAAGGAAAAATAAGAATTTATAATGACACACCAAATGTAATTTCAAATATTTATGCAAATGATTCAAGTTTATTTATAATTACTCCAAATTTACTTGTTACTTATAATATTGCAAATAAAAATTTTAACAGTTTAAATTTAAGTTTAACAGAAACTTTATTTAAAACAAAAGGTACTAATTTTGCTTTTTATAGGAATTCTATTATAAATTTAAATAATAATCCAGTAATAACTTTAGCTAATATTGCTGATTTTGCAATTACTAATAATACAACAATTATTTATATAATTGATAATTCAGGAAATTTATTAACTTATACATCTTTATTATCTCTTAATTTTACTCTTCAAAATTCACGAAGTCTTCCAGGTACTCAAAGAATTATTAAAATAGATTCATATATAGATTCATTTGCAGGAAATAAATGTATATTATTATCTAATCAAAATAATTTATATTTATTCACAGGTTCAGATTTATCACCATTTATTTTAATTTCAGGTATTACAGGAACTATTCTAGATTTTGCATGTGGTGAAGGTCATACAATTGTACTTACAACAACTGGTGTATTTTCATTTGGTGCAAATGATCCTAATAATTCTAAATTTTATCGCGGATATTCTACTGCTGGTAGTCAATTACTAACAACACAAGCATTAGAAATTAATTTTTTAAAAGATAAATCAATTGTAAAAGTTAAAGCATTTAGAAATAGTTCAATAGTTATTGATAAAGACGGTTATGTATATATTTTTGGTTATATTAATCGCTTATATGATACAATTATGATTTATAAAATAGATAATCTCAATAATATTATTGATTTTTGTTGTACTAATAATGATGTTTTTCTTTTGAGTTATTTTAATGATATTTTTACTTTAAATGAACCTTTAAATAATAATTCAAAACTATTTCTATTACCTGACTATTTTTATGGAACTTCCATTAAATCAAGAGGTAGTATAGTTATTGGTGGCAATAATTTTTACACTAATCAAAATAATCAAACAACTTATCTTCCTAAAAATAGTTTATTAGTTGAAAATTTTGTGGGCATCGGTTCAAATATTATAGGTAATCCCAAATATTCAATGATTATTTCAGGTAACATAAATATTCAAAATGGTTCAATTTATTATAATGATCAATTATTTATACCTGGATCAAATACTTCATCTGGAACAACAACAACAACTTCAATTATAACTACAACTAATTATTGGAATAAACTTGGCACTGATTTATATTATATTCAAGGTGGTGTTGGAATTGGAACACAATATCCAAGAGATTTATTTCATTTAAATGGTAATGGAATAATTGAAAATAATCTTACAGTTTATGGAAAACTTACTACAAATGAATATAAACCATTTATAATTAATAAAGAAAAAGATATTTATTATAATGGAAAAATTGGAATTAATAAGAACTTTCCAATATCTACATTAGATATATACGATGGTGATTTTAGAATTACAAATGTAATTGAATTACCTCAGGAAATTATACTAAATAATCCAATATCAATAGATATACTTAATAATAATCTTAATACACCTTATATAAATCCAATTGCTATTAATTCAACTGGAGAATTAATAATTAATTCATATTACAATAATGATCCAAATAATAATAATAATACAGTTCGAATTTATAAATATGATACTATTGCAAAACAATGGGTTACGCAATCAATTTTAGGTAATTTCACAACTAATAATTATTATGGACAAACATTTGCCATATCTGATTCTGGTTCAAGATTTTTTATTGGCGCATTTAATCAAAGATCTTCTGAAGTTTCATCAAGAGTAATTGGAGGTATTTATCAATATCGCTTTAATACTAATAATCAACCATATGAAGAAACATTGATAACTTATTTAATTCCTTTTAATATAAATAATATTTATTATAAAATTGGTTTAAGAATAGCTTGTTCTGGTGATGGTAATATATTAATATCAACAATTTATGATTATAATAAACTTCTTTATATTAATAATATTAATACTGGACAAATAACTCTTTTAAATTTTAATACTTATGATTTATATCATAGTTCATTTAATCAAATTATAAATCAAAATCAATTTAATCCAAAAACTATTTATATAGAATCAAATAAAGATGGTAGTTTAATACTCATTAATTATATATATGATCCTTTATCATCAGGTGTACCAATTATTAATTACCAATTTTTTAATTGTTATTTAATTAAAAATAATGAAATCTTTTTTATTAAATACCCAAGTGGTTATCAAAATTCATTTATTACTTCATTAGGTTTAACATCAAAAGGTACACGAATATTTATATCAACACAATCTGGTAATCATTTTGTTTTTGATGTTGAATTTATGAATATTAATTATAAGATAACTAAAATTCCAAATGTGAATGTTGATATTAAATATTATGATATTTCTCCATCTTATGTTATTAATTTAAGAGATATTGATTCTGATTATGATTCTTCTGTTAAATCTTATAGAGGTAAAATATCAAAATCTGGTACAAATATTTATCTTGGAAATTATAGAAGACTTCTTAATTATAAATTGAATAATATTACAAATGAATGGGTTCCAAAAGAAATAATTTCAAATATCAATAATTTACCTAATATCAATAATTATAATTATGACATTGATTATAATGGTCATAAAGTTAGTGTTAGTTATATTTATAAATTAGTTGATGGTCAATTTAATGATACAATTCAATTACAAAATAAATTAGTAACTCTTTACAGTGAAGAAACATCTTTATATCTCTATAATTCTAATTTAAATATTAATGTTGATACTAGAATATCATCTAATTTGTATGCAAATAAAATTTATGGCGATGGATCAAATATAAGTAATATTCAATTAACAAATATAGTAAGTGAGGATGGAAATTATGAAATACTTTATCTTGATAATAAAAAAATAAAAGATTCTTCTAATTTTATATGGAATAATACCAGTAATTATTTATATACAAATGGCGATATTTATTTAACTAAAAATCTTGAAACATATTCAGGATCAATTAAATCAGGATCAAATATTTATGTAACATCTAATATATATGTAAATTCTAATATTTATGCATTTTCAAATCTTTATGTTTCCAATGAAACTTTCATGAATTCAAATTTAAATGTTCAATCAAATATTTATGGAAATTCAAGTTTATTTATAAATGGTATTATATCTGCAAATAATGGTATTTCTTGTTTATATGGTTCAATAAATTCTGGTATTGATATAATTTCAAGTAATAATATTAAAACTATTTCAGGTTCAATAGAATCAGCATCTAATATTATTGCTTTTAATGATATCATAAGTAAAACTGGATCTATTATTTCCGCATCAAATATAGAAACAATAAATGGATCAATTATCTCTATGTGTAATATCATAAGTTCAAATGGAATAATTAAATCAGGATCTGATTTAATAGCATCATCAAATATAATAGGATATTCTAATTTAATTATAACATCTAATATATATATTCAAAATGGTGGATTAGAATCAAAAGGTGATATTAAAACACTAAATGGTAATTTAATATCAATATTGGATATCATCGGTAATTCTAATTTAATAATTAATTCAAATATAACTACTCTTTATGGATCAATTATATCAGGATCAAATATTTATACAAATTATTTTTACGGAAATGGTTCAAATATAAGTAATATTTTGGTTGAAAATGTTATAGGTGCTGGTTTAATTAAATATGGTGGTACAGGAAGAAGTTATTTTAATTCAAATGGATTATTAATTGGAAATGGAAATGATGGTTTAAATGTTACTAGTAATCTTTATTGGGATAATCAAAATGAAAAACTAATATTTTCAAATAATTCTTCATTTATAATAAATAGCACAGCACCTATTATAAATGTTCCTTTTCTTTTGAATAGTCATTTTGCCCAAAATTTAAATATTAGTAATGGTGGAACTGGTAATAGTAATTTCAATAATAATTCTTTAATATTTTATTCATCTAATACAAGTAATTTAATATCATCATCAAATTTATATTGGTCAAATGATACTCTTTATGTAAATGGTAATATTTATGGTAATGGATCTAATATTACAAATATAAATCCTTTAAATATAATTGATAGAATTCCAGTGATTAAGGGTGGAACAGGAAATGATAATTTTGATATAGGTAATGTTTTATTCGGAAATGGTATTTTAGGTTTAATTTCAACTAGTAATTTAAATTGGGATAATAATACAAATACTTTAAATATAAGTAATGTAAATATTAGAAATAATCTTATTGTAAATGGTTCTAATGCTTCAAATGTTGATGCAAATAAAATTGTAAATATAGTTGGATTAAAAAATGGAGGTCTTGGTGTTTCAAATATAAATCCAAATGAATTTGTATTTGGTTTTGACAATACTAAAATAAGTTCATCTTCAAATGTAAAATGGAATGAAACTAATAAAACAATGGAAATAGACACTAATTTATTTTCATCTAATATTTATAGTTGCAATTTTGTTGGTAATGGTTTTAATGTTAGCAATCTAGATATTGCTAAAATTGGCGGAATAATGCCAATAACTAAAGGTGGTCTTGGATTTTCAAGTATTAGTAAAAATAATTTTATTTATGCAAATAATGATAATAGTTTAGCAGAAGCTACTAATATTAAATGGTTTAATGAATTTAGAACTTTTAAAGTTATCGGAGATATTGATATAGGTAATAGTAATTTTTATGGTAATGGTTATAATATAGCAAATATTAATACTGATAATTTTGTTGGTATAGTTAATATTGCTCGTGGCGGAACTGGAAATAATGAATTTCCTTCTGGAAGAGTTGTTTTTAGTGGAGCCAATAATCTAACAAGTACTGCAAATTTAGTATGGGATAATACAAATATCAGAATGGGAATTGGAAAAATTAATCCAACTAGTACATTAGATATTAATGGATTATTAAAAACTAATTCATTACAAATAGCATCAACTGTGATAGGTACTGATGGTAATATCACAGTTGGAACATCTCCAAATGGCAGATTAGATGTTTTAGGTCTTATTACAAGTGATGAGATCAGTATAGGTACAAGTATTATATCAGGTCAAAGATTAATAAGAACAATTGATAGAAAAATTGGTATTAATAATAATGATCCTAAAGCTTCACTTCATGTTACAGGAAATATTATTTGTGATAGTATGAAAATTGGTGAAACTTTTATAACATCAACTGGTATTAAGAGTGGTCTTGGTGATATTTCAACTGTAACTGAAGGTATATTAGCAAGTACTTATGGTGGTACTGGATTATCTAATTTAAGTAATAATCAACTTCTGGTAGGTTCAGGTACTGGAATACCTGTATATCAAACATCCAATTTAACATGGAATATTGATTTAGGTCGATTAGGAATTGGTACTCCTACACCAAGTAAAAAATTAGATGTTAATGGTGATATTAATTTTGCAGGTAATATATTCAGTAATAATGATATTATACCATCAATTGATAGTATAAATTTTAGTCAAGATACGCGAAATATTCTTTTTACAAATAAACAATTCTATATCGGTTATAGTAATAATGATACTTATAAATTAAAAGTTAATGGTAATGTTTTTGTATCAGGTTACATTACAGGTTTATCAGATATTCGTTATAAGACAAATATAACTGATATAATAGATCCTTTAGAAAAGGTTAAACAACTAAAAGGTGTTTATTACAATTTTATTAATGATGATAAAAGATCAATTGGTTTAATTGCACAAGAAGTTGAAACAATTGTTCCTGAAGTTGTATATACAAATACGGATAATACTAAGTCTATTGCTTATGGAAATATGGTTGCTTTATTAATAGAATCAATTAAAGAACTTACAGAAAGGATAAAAAAACTTGAAGAAAAACTTTAATTTATATATATTAGAATAGAGAAAAACATGTCATCAACAATGGATCGTTTTGACCAATTAACAGCAAAATCACCTTTAAAAACGAATCTTGCACAAAAAACATATGAAACAATTAATAGTATTCTTATTTCTTGTGAGGAAATTATACCATTTTATCAAGATTCATTGTTTTATTTACATTTATATAATTCATTATATATTGAATTATTAAATTTAGATAATGCAAGTTCTAATTCAATTAATATTTTAACAAATATAGTAGAAAATTTACATATAACATTTGATAATACTACTGAAAATACAGGTGGAAGTGGTAGCGTTGTTAAAATGGGAAAATTAACACCCCCTACTTCTCCTGATACAAAATATATATTTACATTTTATTTAAAACATTTTAAACATTATTATCATAATGATTATGCTTATGCATATATAAATGATGAAATGTCTACTGGAACATCTGGAAATAAAAAATTTAATTTTTTAATTAAATTACCTCAAGACAGTGTTGATTCAATTGGTGGAACAGATGCTGAAGCAGAAATTACTGTAAATATGCAAACTGGTGCTCTTATGAATTATGGTAGTGATGTATATATTAAGGTATTAAAAGAAGGATCTAAATTTTATAAAACTGAAAGTTCAGGAATAAATGGAAATCTAGTAATTAAAAATACTGATATGCCAATACCTTTAGTAAAATTAGGTAGTTATGGAATATTTAAGGACTTCTTTCCAAATGGAATAACAGATCTTGAATTTACAATAAAAGATGGTGCTATTAAAGGAATTAGACCTTTAATAAAAGGAAGTAGTACAACAGTTACAAGTGTAACTATAACTGGTGATACATTGGTTGATAAATATAAACCTAAAATTGATAAAATTGTTCTTTTAAAATATGATAGTAGTAATGAAAATGATGCAACTAAAACTTTTTTAATAGAAACAGGAAATTCAGGACTAATTGATGATAATCCTGCAAAAAATATTGTTGCTGGTAGTACTGTTAAATATTTTACTAAAACATCAGGAGATTATAAATTAAATGAAAATATAGAAGAATCATCTTTAAATATAAATTCTAGACGCAAAAGATTTAGAAAAGTAATTTCACAAATTTTAAATACACCTGTGCAAAATATTTTAAGTTATTTATTATATCAAAAAATGTATTATAATTGTATTGTATGTAATACATCAATTCAATTACTTCTCAGAAGAGAATATTTAAATAAAGATACATTTGGTACTAATAATAAAAAATTAAGTGAATTTGAAAATACTGATGGAGATAAAACTATATTAGAAGGATTTGCTGGACCCATTATTAGTCATATTGAAATTATGACTGCAAATATTAATGAATTAAGAAAAATTGCAGAGTTAGCGTCAAAAGATTATGTTATTGATAAAGATTACTATGCAAATAGAATTAATGCATTAAATGATACTAAAAATGATTATAATGAAAGTTTAGAATCATTAAATAATGTCTTAAGTAATTATAATCAATATATACATTATTATCAAAAATTAAAAAAATATGCAAGTGCAATAATAATATTTTTAATAATATTAATTATTGTGACAATTAGCATAACTGTATTACCAATGTTTGATTTTAATGCAAAAAATACATATTATATTATAATATTAATAGTTTTAATAGTTCTTACATATTTTTACTATATTAATTTTAAACATGTGAGTTTATATGAAAAATTTTATACTCCTACTGCAAATTCAAGTGCAGTAAATAGAAATAGAGGTTCTATTACAGCAGATGATGGTACTGGTAATTATATAGTTTCAACATTAGATTGTACAAAAAAAACAGGTAATATAATAATAGGCCAAGACCAAACAGGTAGTGACCAACAAGCTCCTATAATAAAAAATAATAATAGTCATGTTAATTTTTGCAATAAATTATTTTTAAGTCCTCAATTACAAAGATATAATATTACTTATTTGGCATTAAATGATGTTATGAATTCTCTTATATATATTGCAAATAATAAAACTTTTTCAAATGATGCAAATATGTATCTATATAAATTATATCTTGATAAAAAGAGACGAGGAGATCTCAATAAACTCAAAAAAACAAATTTTGTAAACATTATCGAATCAATAAAAAAACAAATAACTTATTTATTTAATGTAATATTATTAATAAGTTTAATAACTATTATTTTATTAATATCATTAATTTGGTTTAATATTGCAAGCTCAAATATTAATTATATTTTTGCATTTGCATTGATATCTATAACAATTGTAACATTCTATTTCAATAGTGCTATAATACAACCTACTCGAATGGTTGCAAGTAAAAACTATTGGTCAAATAATAATCCTTCAAAAGACTCATTGAATGCACTCTAATAATATCTTGATACCTACACCAATATTAATAAGAGTGCAAACAATAAATACATTTCTGCTAATATTATAAGCGATATCATCATTATCATTTTTATCATTATCTTCACGATAATCAAACTTTAGTTTTTTAAAACCATCAATAAGATCATCTTTAGGAATCATACTAATTTCTGATAATTGATCAATATTTGGTTCAGGATAAATCAAATTAAATTTAGATTCACGAATGATATTAATATCAGCAATCATATTTCTCATTAATTTATATTTAATTGCACCAATTGTTCTTTTATGATTAATAGCAATTTCATTAATAGGAGTTTTATTTTTGATTTCATTATTAAGTTTCTTAATTTCACCAGATGTCCATTTAGCACGATGATTAATAGGATAGGATTCCATTATTATTGATATCAATCATAATGATAAGAAAAATCATTTTTTATTTTTATTTTAATCCAAAGAACAATTATATTTAAGGAAAATTTCATGAACGCCATAAAATTCAGCAATGATATGAATAATAAAACCTAATGTAAAAATTAAAATAAATTTATTATTGATTATTTTTGTTAATAATAATCCTAAATATACAAAAATTAGACCTTCAAAAATTGATTCAAATATAATATTATTAGGTTTTGATTGATAAAGATTATTATTTAATTTAATTTTACAATAAAATGATTGTAATCCTATAATATAACTCAAATAATGTTTAAAAAATCCCAATAAGAATAATTGAATTATTAAATTATCGACAATTAAATTTAATAATAAATATAGAAATAATGATATAATTCCTATTATAAATGCTTCAGCTATAATGATCATTTTTCCGCATCTATTATAAGAGACAAAAATAATGTGTTTTAATTCAACTATATCAATTATATCATATATTATAGGATTTTCAAGTTCACTATTATTATATAAAAGAGGTTATCAAATAGAAGGAGTTTTTTATGGATGGGTTGTTCAAATGCAATTAATAGAATATTTATTATGGATTAACAATAAAAAAACAACTATAAACAAAAATTTGACAAAATTAGGTATAGCATTCACACATTTACAGCCATATATTTTATATTTGGCAATAAATCATTTTAATAAAAATAAATTACCACTTTATGTTCATCAATTAATGTTTATATTTTTGATTTTAAATTTAATTTATTTCAATGTTAATTCAAAATTATTAAATTTAAATACAATTGGAATTCCTAATAAACTTGAGTTACAATGGAAAATTCAATATGGTAAATATAAAAGATTCTATTTAATTTTTCTATCATTATTATTAATTTTAACAATAAATGGCTTAAATAAATATAATTATCTTAATGCTGTTCTAATTTTCATTACTTATATTGGATCTTATATTAAATATGATAAAACAAAAGGTGTTGGTTCAGTTTGGTGCGTTTTTGCTGCCTATGTTCCATTTCTATTAAATATTATTTATTACATCAATGATAATAATGATAATAATGATAATAATAATAACGAAAAGAACAAAAGTTTGCTCTTTTTTGGACGGTAGATCTACCGCTTGGCACCAACCATAGCAAGGAGCTTCTCAACCTCATCATCAGTGAACGAATATTTCTCATTCAGCTCATCGAGGAAGGCGAGAGACTCATTGCGCTTCGACTGCTTGTACCACGCCTTCTGAAGAAGACGCCGACCCTCAATGTTACAGAAGTGCTGAAATCCGCAATCTTCCTTACCACAGAGGTGGCCGAAGAAACACACACGACGCCTAATCCCATCCGGATCGGTCTCGTTATGTTTGCTCTTGTCATATGACTTATCCAACAACTCCTTGAAAGCGCTCCTGTCATCCACATTGGTGATGTAGTGACGGAACGAACAATCAGGACGATTGCAAATGCAATTGAACTTGCAGACCTTGTTATCAGCAGTAGTCATTTTGATCAGTAGATCGAAAATTTATCATATACAATTAAATCATTTTTTATATAAATAAAGATATATTTTAATACAATTTTATTTTTATTGCTTCTTTATAATAGAAAAAGATTAATGGAATTTAGTGAATTTTTATTATTGCTATTTCTAATAGTTTTAATTATTGTATTAATAGTTTTTCTTTTAATGATGCAAAATAATAAAAAAGGAGTTACTAATAGTAATAAGAAAAGTGGTGGAAGTTGTAATATAAAAACATGTGGTGCATTAGATCCAGTAAGTAATCCTGCATATAATATGCAACAAATTGTTAAACAATCAATATTATTAGAAGAACATATTACTAATAAAAATAAAAGATGTAGAGATTGTATTACTAAACATTTTTTACATATAATAGGATTAGCAGAAGAAGCTCAAATGTTAGCAACAGATAAATGTAATAAATATCCTTTAATAGTTGAAAGTGTTGATTTATATAATGATTTACTAAAAGAATGGATTAAAAATAAAGATAGTGAATTAGTTAATTTACAAGTTGCTGATAAATTAAGAATAAACAGAAAGAAATTAATTGCAATCTATTTCTTTAATGATGATTATGATTTGAATAATTTTTCAACTTCATCTAATGGATAAACAAGACTTTTAATAAATGGATTAGAACCATTATCATCTTTTATAACTTCAATTATTTTCAAATAAGCAGGTTTAATAATAGATTCATAATATTCCTGATGAATTTGAGATTCAAAATTAATATTGGGAATAACAAGAGGCATTGTTGCAACAATAGTATTAACTGATTGAAAAATTAGGACATCTGCCAATTTTAAAAATTTACAATTTTGAAAATTATATTTATTTGAAATAGGATCTAAATATAAATCTAATAATTTTTTTGCACCATTTCTACTTATCAAATAAAAGGCAGCAGAAGGAGTAATAGGATTATAACGAACAAAATAAATATTATTTTTATAAAAATTTTTGTAGAAAGAATCAGTATGTCCTTCAGTTATAACCATCATTTGAACAATATCAATTTCTTTTGGCAAACAATTAATCATTTTATCAAAATCAATTACAAACGGAAATCCAATATCATCCTCACAAACAATAAAATAAGGTGCACCTGATTTATAACCCATTTCAATTGCCTTCATATGTGAACATAAAACTGAAAATTCAATTGGACAATTTTTACAACCATTTTGAATACATTCAGGATAACCACAATTATATGGTGGTTTATCAAGTAAAATATTATTTAAATCATTTGGTGTAATTGCTGTAACTCTATGATTTAGAATACCTCTTTCTTTAAATTGTTTTTGCATAAAAGATCTTCTATTAGATGCTTTATCAAGATTAATCCAATAATATTCAAGATTCATTATTTTTATTTTCGTTATTTTTATTATCTAATAAAGCTTTATAATGATTAATAAATGTATCTAATGGATAAAAATCACTAATAAAAGGGTTTTTTAATTGACTTTCATTTATTATTTCAATAATCTTATCAATTGCTTGTTTATGAAGATAAAAATGATTTGGATGAATTTCTGATATAAATAATTGAATTGGAAAACAAAAAGGATATGTTGAAGTATAAGTATTTACATACATATATAATAAAAAATCTGCTTGTTTAAGAGATTTAACTTCTGTAAAATCATATTTAAGTGTTTTTTTATTTGTAAATAAATTTAATAAATTTTTAGCACCCTTTCTTGATACTAAATACATTCCTGCTGAAAAGAATCCTTTAGTACAATCAAATTTAGTGAATAATTCACCTTTTTTTTTAAAACATTCATCATTTAAATAAGTGTTGCCTTTTAAATCAAGTACCATTAATTGAACAATATCAAAATCATTTGGAAGAACTTCAATCATTTTCTCATAATTTAATTTAAATGGAAAATAAATATCATCTTCACAAACAATAAAATAAGGTGCTTCTGATTTATAACCTTCCTTAATTGCATTTAAATGAGAACATGTTGTTGCAAATTCAAATTTACAATCATTGTGATCATTATAAATACAAGCAGGGCTTCCACAATCAAATGGTGCTTTATCTTCAAGAATTGCATCAAGATGATTAGGAGTAATTGCACTAATTCTTTGATTATTTATATTTCTTAATTTAAATTGTTCTTCCATAAATAATGCCCTTTCTTTTGATTTATCAATATTAATCCAATAATACTTAATATCCATAAATAAAAATAATTAATTGTTCTTAAATCTAATAGAACATACTGCAAGATCCACAGGCGCCACCAGTCATTTTAGGGGCTTTTTTGGTGCCAGTTTTTTTGGCTTTCTTTTCAGTGGTTTTTTTAGTGGCAGGTTTCTTGGCTTTCTTTTCAGCTGGTTTTTTGGCTTTTTTCTCAGCAGTTTTCTTGGGTTTCTTTTCAGTGGTTTTTTTGGCTTTTTTCTCTTTCTTTTCTAATGCTTTGAGTTTTTTAGCTTCTTTCTTTTCTTTTTCAGCTAATTTCTTGGCTTCTTTCTTTTCTTTTTCAGCTAATTTCTTAGCTTCTTTCTTTTCTTTTTCAGCTAATTTCTTGGCTTGTTTCTTTTCTTTGTCAGCTAATTTCTTAGCTTGTTTCTTTTCTTTGTCAACAGATTTTTTAGCTTTCATTTTAGCAACTTCTTTTTTGGCATCAACCATGGCTTGCATAGAAGGAGGTAAATCCATGCGAGTTACAAACATTTTATAGTTAATGGTAATTTCAACGCCTTGGCGACGAATTACAAGAGGTACGCGATAATAGCGTAAAGTGGCAGAATAATGGTATAATTCATGTTTGGAACCACGAGTAGTTTTCTTTAAGAAAAAGGTCATGGTTTCACCGCCAGGGCGAAATTCATCACCATTAGCAACAGCAGTTTTCTTTTTGGCACCTCCAGTGGTAGAACCTAATTGTAAAGCATTATTCATAGAATTTACGAGATTATCGGCCATATTGGCATAAGGATTTGATGGAACACCTGGAGCAGTAGCAGGAGGAGGAGGAACTTCAACAACTTCACCAGTTTGAGGATCTACATAATAACCTCCTTTTACTTTGGGAGCTTTGGGGGCTTTGGGAGCTTTAGTTCCTTTTTTTCCTTTTTTTCCTTTGGCGGCAACAGGTTTTGCGCCTTTAGGGAAAAAAACACGGCGCGCGGCTTTCATGGCAGCGTTATATGGGGATTTGGAAATATAGCGACCAACAGTTTTTTTGGTAGAAGGATTATAAATGGCATAAGAGTCATAACCTTCGCGTTCTTTAAGAGGAACACCACCATAAATATCATCACCATCAAGACCATCGTATCTATCTTCATCTTCTTCTTCACCTATGTCAAAATCACGATAGGCACCTCCATGAGTAGCAAATTTATCTTCAAATAAGTTCATTAGTTATTAATTCTATATATAACAAAATATTTATTTTTTTTCGGACTCATAAAATTTTTTTACTTTCCTATTTTGAATAAATGAATTTTTTGAAATATTTATAATTCTAATATTATTTATATTAGTTGCTCTAGATAAAGCGGTATATAATTGTCCAGAAATAAATATGTCTTCTCCTAAATCTATCTCCAAGAAATCAATAGACGCACCTTGTGATTTATGAATACTCATTGCGTATGCTAATTTAAGGGGCATAAACATCACATATCGAGTCTTATCATTTTGATTTATATCAGTATAATATTCAATTAAATGGGTATTGTTATCAATATCCTTAATAACAACCGATCTATCATGTAATTCCACAACAACTCCTCTTGTACCATTAAATAACTTATTTTCAATTGAAATATTCCTAATTACCATAATTTGAGCACCAACTGTCAAAATTATATTATAACCATCGGTTTTTTCACCTTTACTTGATATTGCTTTATATTCAACCATTTTACCATTATTTTTCTTTAACAAACGCTGAAATTCATGATTATTAATCTTATCTACATTAACATTAATTGGATACAATCTGGTTGGTTTAATATCCTTATTTTCAAATTTAGTATTTTTTAAATTTTTTAAGATTTCAATAGTTTCATCCGATGTTTTACCATTTCTAATTTCCTCGAGTATTAATTGTAATTTATTATCATCTTTTTGTCTAATTAATTCAGTCAATATAACTGTATTTAAATTTAATTTAGACCATTCTTCGGTTAGAAAACAATAATCACCGTTAATTGGTGGCAATTGATGAAAATCACCAACAAGTATCATTTGAACTCCACCAAAAATTTGATTATTATTTTTAACTAACATTAAAAGTTTATTGATCAATATAAATAATTCATCATCCATCATTGATATTTCATCAATAATTAATGTATTTAGTCTTTGAATTTTAACCAAATTACCTTTATATTTACATAAATTAGCATAAATATCATTTAAATTGCGTGAAATTCCCAAATAAAGAAAAGAATGAATTGTTTGACCATTTATAAGAACTGCTGCACAACCTGTTAAAGCTGTAACACCATAATTAACTCCTTTTTCTTTCAAATGGTTAATTATTGCTTTTAATGTAAATGATTTACCAGTACCTGCAGATCCTGTCAAAAATAAATTATTATGAGATTTGACAACATTTAATGCTTCCAATTGTTTTTCATTCATAATATTCACTATAGTATTTTTGATTTATATAAAAATCACTTTTTTTAATTTAAAAAATGATTAATATTTATTATTATAAATCTTATCACTTTAAATGTCGCTTATTACTTTAACATCATCTAAACCTATAATTCTTATTGATCAAAGTTATTATATTTTTAATAGATATTATGCAACTTTTAGCTGGTATCATCGCAGAAATGAAGATCAACTTGATCCAGATACAATAACCGAAAATAGCAATTTTATATTAGCATTCTTTCGTCATTTTGAAAATGATATGGCTAAACTTTTGAAGAAATATAAAACACTTAAATCAAATATTATTTTCTGTTGTGATTGTTCTAGATTAGAAATTTGGCGAAATGATATTTATAAGGATTATAAAATGAATAGGGCAAAAAAACAGAACTTCAATTCACTTATATTTACCTTCTTTAAAAATTATATAGCGAACAATGATTATTATTCATGTGAATATGATAAATTAGAAGGAGATGATATTACTTATCTCATTCAAAAAAAAATAAAAGATGAATTTGAAAACTGTTCATTAATTATAGTAACAAATGATAATGATTATTTGCAAATGTATGATAAAAATACAACTATCATTAATATGCAATTAAAAGATATTTCACTAAGAATCAAATCTTCACCTGAAATTGAATTAGAATATAAGATTATTTATGGTGATAAAAGTGATAATATTCCAAAAATCCATTCATCATTAAATAAAGATAAGGCATTTTTAATTGCATCTATGACTGATAATGATAAATATAAATATTTAGAAGATAATGATATGATAGATAATTATCAGTTAAATAAAAAATTGGTGGATTTAAGACAAATACCTCAAAATTTAATCAGTGAGTTTTATAGTAAATATAATATAATTAAGAAATAAATGTCTGCGTTAAGTTCGTTAGATACACTTATTCATTTTGTTATAATTGTTTTAATATTTTGGTTTGTTTCAAATATTTATATATTTCTTGTTTTTTGCTTTAACTTTTCAGGAATACATTATGTTTTATTTGATTTCAGGTTTTGGGGTAGTGATGTATGTTCATATGCTCATAGATTTTTATTATTAATTGCAAATATATTTTTATGTATTGTTTTTTCATTATTAGGTTGGATATTTATAGCATGGATGATTGTATTAATTTTTGTTCCAGCATTAATTATATTTCCAATTCCTATACCACCTTTTATTGTTCCTGTTCCATTAAAAGCTTTAATATTAGCATTTGTTCCACCTTTTAAATTATTAACTGAAAGAGGTATTTTACCATTTTGTTTAAGAGTATTATTAATTTTCTTCTCAGCAGATACATTAAAACAAAAGTTTTCAAAATCTTTTATAGAAGCATATGGATTATTATATGACGATATGAAGAAGGTTTTAGGAGAAATTCTTGAACCACCACAAACAACTATTTCAAAAAATGATGAAGATATTAAAAAGCTTCCAAATGTTGATGAAGGAACAAATAATGATGAAATGGCACAAAAAATTATTGAAAATGATAATAAAGGTGCTAATAAAGATGTTATGGAATTAATAAATGAAGAATTAGAATTATGTTTAAGAAGCAAACAATCATTTACACCCCCTAATTCTAGAAGTACAGTAAATTCTGCAATGGATATGAATAATTATGCAGAATGCTATGCTAAAAGCGTGAAAGCATATTTAGATAATAAGTTATAATTAGAATAATAGAAATAAAGATAATATTGCAATAATGGAACCCATTGATTTTATGATTAAATTAGCAATTTTTATAATACTCTTTTATTGTGTCAATACATTACTTTCATTTTATTTTGCATGTTATGAGGCACCTACAACAAATCAAGATAGTGGTTTTACAACTCAAGAAATAGAAAAAAGTTTTGTTAAAGGTACTCTTGATCAAATTGCATCTTTTCTCCTACCTATTTTAAAGCCAATATTGATATTTTTTACAATTATGTATATAATTTATTTAATTATAATAACTTTAATACCTGAAACAGGACCAATGACTATTTTTATTCCAATAAGAGAATTATTATTGAAAATATATCCATTACCTGTTTTAATGGATAGAGGTATTTTTCGCTTATATGATAATATATTAGAAATATTAAGTTTAAAACAATCAATATTGAGAATGATAATTAAATTTTTCAGTGCATTGATGCAATTTTCAAAAGATAATATAAAAGAAGCCTTAATATTTATGTTTCCAAATTTTGAAGATAAAATTAATATTTATATAGATAATATTGAAGATGATAATAGTAATAATAAAGATAATAGCAATAAAGATAAACCTAAATTAGTTAATTTAGAAGAAGGTGATGTATATAAGAAAATTGAAGAAGATAAACAAGCATGTATAACACAAAATACAATACCAATTACACCAAATATGAGTGCAAGTGAAAAAATGGAAATAAATATGAAAAATAATTTTGAAAAAGTTAATTGTGAATCTAAATCAATAAGTAATTATATTCGTTCAAATAATTAAATCTTTGTTATTATAGAAATAATGATAAATTTTAAACAGATATTTGATGATATTTATGTTATCATTGCTAAGAAACAATCTTTTTTTGAATTTATATTAAATTTAACATTTGTCTTAATTATTTCAATAATTCTTATAATTTTATATTGGGATAATATAAATAGAACTATTATTAATACAGGTAGATGTAAAATTGCAATTAATAGTGGTGACTTAACTTATAATCTTAATGTTTATGAGAAAAAAGCAAATACTCACTTATTTGATATCAGTTATGATAATTCACCTGATAAAAATTATAAAGTTGAATGTTCATGTCCCATAGGAGATACAGTAAATAAATTCCAAATTCCTGTTTGGAATAATAAAAACAATAAAATAGATAAATTAGATAAATATTGTTATTGTGATAAAACTTATACAGATATAACAGATGTTACAACTAATACAATAGATAAAGATAAACTTAATTTGGATGGTGATGCATTTTTAATGGATTATTATAATGGATTATTTGATTCTGTTCAATCAGGAAGAACTGATTATCAACCAATTAATTTTAATAATTATGCACCTGTTGAATAATTATTTATATTTAAAAGATTTATTTAAGACAGATGTTAATTCAGCTATATCTTCCAATTCTAATTTTGGATAAGTAATATTGAATTCAATTATTAAGTGACCTTTTTTATCTGTATTCATAATTGGTAATCCGCGATTTTTAATTATATATTGTTTATTTGGATTAATTATTCCATATTGATTAATATTAATTTTAATTGTATCATCAAAATATGGAATTGTAATATCTTTACCTAAAATACTTTCTGTTAGAGTAATTGAACATTTATAATGAAGATCATTACCTTTTCTAGTAAAAAATGGATGATCTTGAACTTTTAATTCCAAAATTAAATTACCTGCTACTTGATTATTTTTCTTAGGTTGTTCTCCAAAATTATTAAAAACTGTTTTCATACCATCTTCAAAACCTTTAGGTATTGTAAGATTACATGGATTATCAATTTCATAATGACCTTCACCTTTACACTCAGAACAATTTTTATTAGTATTTATAGAAACACCAGAACCATGACAATTATTACAAGTTGCATGTATTATTTGTGTAAAAGGACCCATTTGAATTATTTGTTGTTTTGAACCATTACCACCACAACCATCACAAGTTTTATAACATTTCTTGCAAAAATGTGTTACTTTAACATTAAAATTTTTATTTATTCCATTATATACATCATCTAATGTTACATTAAAACCACGCAATACATCACTACATCTTTGTTGCTGTTGATTGCCACCTCTATTTCTAAAACCACTAAAAAAAGGGTCACCACCAAAAGGATCACCTCCTCTACCAAACATTCTCTCAAACATTTCGTGCATATTTGTATGATCATGACCTCCTCCGCCGTCGCCATTATAATTTTCATCACCTAAGTGATCATATTTTTGTTTAGAATCTTCATTAGATAAAATAGAATATGCATTTGAAATCTCTCTAAATTTAGCATCTGCTTCTGGATTATTTGGATTTTTATCAGGATGATATTGAAAAGCAAGTTTTTTATATGCCTTTTTAATTTCATCTTGAGAAGCATTTCTACTTATACCTAAATTATCATATAGTTTATGAGTCATTTATTACTATAGATAATAAAAATAACTTTTAAATAAAAACTTATTGATATCCACCTCTAAGACGAAGAACTAGATGAAGTGTGCTTTCTTTTTGAATATTATAATCTGCAAGTGTTCTGCCATCCTCTAATTGTTTTCCTGCAAAAATAAGGCGTTGCTGATCAGGTGGCACTCCCTCCTTTTCTTGAATTTTACTTTTGATCATATCAATTGTATCAGAACTTTCAACTTCAAGTGTAATAGTTTTTCCTGTTAAAGTCTTAACAAATATTTGCATTTTTTTTATTATTTATATATAAAAAGTTTTTTTTAAATAAATATAATAATAATATGGGTAATACAGGATCTAGACAATATACCTATCATCAATATTATAATGTTATTAAAAATGATAAAAAGTTTGATTTTAATAAAATTAATTATGAATTATTAGATCCTTATGAAGTTCTGGAAGTTCGTAAAAATTTTACATGGGATGAATTAAAGGATGCTTATAAATTTACTGCATTATTAACACATCCTGATAAAGAAGGAGGTAATGAAATTGTTTTTAATTTTGTGACTGATTGTTTTAAAAAACTTGCATATGAATATAAAGCAAGACAATCTGATAAAACTTTTATTGATTTAAAGAAACAAGTTGATGAATATTATTCACAAGAAGATCAAAAGAATCCTAAACCTCCACCAATAAATGAAAATTTTCACGAGAGATTTAACAGAACTTTTGATATGTGTAGAGTTGATAATGAAGAATCAGATTTTGGTTATGGTGATATAATGGAAAAAAGCAGTAATAAAAGGGAGGATTTTTCGCAAGAAAATTTATTTAAATCACAAAAATTCAGCAATCAAAATTTTAATTCAATATTTAATAAACATGTACCTGCACCTTCAAAAGAAATAGTTAAATATAAAGAACCAGAACCAATGGTCTTAGCAAAAAAAATGGATTATACTGAAATAGGAGGAAAAAGACCAGATGATTATAGTAGTAGTATTGAAAAAGAAAGCAAAAATAGTTTAGTTTATTGTGATTATAAAAAAGCATATACAAATACTAGACTTATTAATGAGGAGGTCATAAAAAAACCAAAAGATTTCAAATCAGTTGAAGAATTTCAATCATATAGAGATAATAAAACAAAGAAAGAACTAACTGATAGGGAAAAGAGATTAATTGAAAAAAAGAAAATTCAGGAAGAAAAAGAAGAGCAGGAAAGACAAGAAAGAATTAATAATGAAAATATCAGAATTAGAATTAATAACGAAAAGGCATCAAGATTATTTATAAAATAATAGTAAGAAGAAATGATTATAGTTTTATTTCTGTTAATTATAGTTGTTTTATTAGTATTATTAAGTATGAATTATTATTTTTATAATAATCGTGAAAAATTTGAGAATATAAATGAAACACAAATACATCCTGTAATTGAAATTGCAAAAGAAACTACTAAATTAGAATCAGTAAAAAAAGAAAATAAAGATATTACAGATATTACAAATAAATTAGTATTAGTTAAAATTAATCTTGAAAAAAAGATTGATGAACTAAAGAATACAATTGAAGAAAAAAATAAGGAAAAAATGAAATTAGAAGAAGATATTCAAGTATTAGATAAGCAAAAAATAGCTTCTCTTTCTGTTTTTGATATCCTTAAATACAAAATTGATAAAACAGTTGAAAAAGATATTCAACTTAAGGAAAAAGAACAGGAATTAAGTAAAAAGGAAAATGAATTGGGAAATGTTATTGATATTAAAGATAAACAAAATATGACTGCTATTCTTGGAAAATTAAATGAAATATCTAAAAATATCGAGGAAACCAATAAAAATTCTGAAGATAATCAATTTTGTTTAATTACTAAGGAAATGCCTAAACCAACATTTAAAGCAGATAAAGATATGAGTTATAAATGGTGTATGTGTAATGATGTTAATAAAAAGAGTGAATCATGTATCAATTATTTCAATTGTAAATTAAATTATGACACAAATAAAGAAAAAACTAATTTATCTGGTAATGATTTAGATGTTTATTTTAAATGTATTGATTTATATTCTGATTTTCCGAAATATATAAATAAATAAATTATTTATAAATAATAGAAATAAAATGGAATTTAAATCATTATTAGCAGAATTCTTAGGAACTTTCTTTTTCCTTTCCATAATCCTAAATTCCGTATTTTTTGGAGATTTTGCTCCAATTGCAATTTCAATCGGTCTTTTAGGAGCAATTTATCTTGCAGGTAGAGTTTCAGGTGGTCATTTTAACCCTGCTGTTAGTGTAATGATGTATGTTAAAGGTAAATTAGCAGGTGATTTAACTGTCTTATATATCGCTGCGCAAATATTAGGTGGTCTCATGGCATTAATGATTAATAATGTTTTTATATCATAAACATCACAATAATTTATATATAAGATTATTTTTATAATTATTCATAAATCAAATGAAAATTTATACTAAAACTGGAGATAATGGAACAACTTCTTTATATGATTGTTCAAGAGTTTCCAAATCATCATTATTAATTAATCTTTTAGGAGATATTGACGAATTAAATAGTTTTATTGGAATAATTGATAGTCAATTTCTATTAAAAGAAATTCAAGTTTGGTTATTTGATATGGGAACAATTATTGCAAATCCAAAAAAGAAATATTCATTTGATGTTAGTCTTGAATTTACCAAGATTCTTGAAAAAGAAATTGATATGATGACTTCTAATTTGCCTAAATTATCTAATTTTATTTTACCTACAGGAAATATTCATTTATCAAGGGCAATTGCAAGAAGATGTGAAAGAAAATTAGTTAAATTAATTAGTAATCATAGTGATACAATTGCTAGTCATATTGATAATAATTGTTTAATTTTTATGAATCGCTTAAGTGATTATTTATTTACATTAGCAAGATATGATGCACACATGAAAGGTGAAACTGAAAATATTTATAAAAAGAGTGCTATTCTCACATTAAATTTAAATTAATTTTTTATTTATTTGATAAATCTATTACAAATAAAATGTCATCCCATCTATTTTTATTAGATCTTAAATCATAAGTCTTTATATATGGTTGCAAATGCATTGGAACTGTTGATCGTAAGATTTCAATCCAATTCCAATCTTGAACATCTTCAATAATTAATATACCATCATCTGCCAACACTTGTGAATATAAAGTAATAAATTGTTTCATACTTTCCAATGTATGAGGTCCATCATCTACTATAACATCAAATTTTTCTTGTAATATTTGTGAATTAAAAAAAATTGTATCATAAGCATCAATCAATGTATATAATTTAATTCTATCATTATTTCTAATTTCATTTATTGCATTAGGACAATATTCATTATCTAAACCATAAATAGTAGCATTAATAAAGAAATCATGCCATAATTTAATACTACCTCCATTAAAAATGCCAATTTCTAATATATTTTTAGCATTTTCTCTTTTTTTGGAAAATAATTCTTGATATGTTGGTAAATATGAATGTACCGTATTTTTATCTGTATGTGCATTATCAATAATATCACTTAAATTCATTATTTTTACTATAATTTAATTGGCTTTTAATTTATATTATAATAACGCAACAGCATCTATTTCACTTACAATTAGGGGTAAATTAAATCCTATTATTTTTGATAAAACTTCTTTTTTTACATCATCATAAATTATGACAGTTGGCAATGAATGAACATCAAATGTTTCAGATAAATCAGGTTCTTTTTCTATATTAACTTTTTTAAATTTAATATGAGTATATTTTTTCTCTAATTCATCTAAATAAGGCTCTAAATTTCTACAAGGTTGACACCATTTAGCATAAAAATCAAATACAGTTATCATATTTAATTTTAATGAAAGAAAAATAATTTTTGAAAAAAATGATTTTTACAATAATTATATATAATTATCGTATTCAATGAGTTCAATTTACTCAAGTTATACTTATGTTCACAAGCGAAAAAATGGTATGTTTAAATATCCATTGGAAATTAAGCAAACCATCTTAAATGACTCTTATTATTTCTTTTCAATACCAAGAAAGATATCTTATGCTATTCTTAATTATCCTGCGAGAAAGTCTTTCTATTTTGAAGATTGGGATGATATCAAAATTATTGCTAATCAGGTTATCAGAGAATTGAATGATGAATCTGCAAGCATCAATGGTAAAATCTATTGGAATGAATTTAGTATTAATTATAAGGGTGATATTTATGAAATTTCTCGTAAGATGTCTCAAGATCTTTATTGGAAAACTTATGAAATTAATAAGATCGAGTAATTTTTTTTTATTTTATCTGATTGGACAAGCACCACCTGCACAATCACTTGTTAGTTCACTATCACTGATGACATTAATTTTACCATTAGTAATGGGAATTACCTTTTTAATTAATTCATCATATTGTTCTTTTGAGATTTCTTCAAAAGGTGCTTGTTTGAATCCATGATCATTATGAAGTAGGAAACTACAAGTTTTTACATTAAATTGAAAGTTTTCACGCAACCATTGTTTAATTTCATCCAATTCTTGTAATTTATAATAAACTGTAACTGAAACAGAATTATCACTCCAATTAGTTTGAAGTTCTTTAATAGTATTTAATTGATCAACAGCACTCATATCTTTAGCAAGAATAGTTCCTTCTGGATAACAACAAGGGAATTCAATAATCATTGTATTTTTATCATCTGTACCATCAAAATTCTTTTGATATTCAATATAATAATGATGACTCTTAGCAAGTTCAATAAGAGAAGTATTTGAACTTGAAATTCTAATTCTTCTGATGAAATATTGATAGATTGCTGGATGTGCTCCAGATGTTACACCTGCAAGTAATGATAGAGTTCCAGATGGTTTAACAGTTGTTAATTTTACTGATGTTGGTGCACCAATTTTCTTGGAATATTCAACATCAAATTCTCTTAAATATTCATATAGATCAGTTAACCATGATTTTTGTTCTTGAGTTGATTGTAAATAACCAGTAATGCCAATACCCATTCTCAAATTTTTATGTACAATTTTTTCAGTTTCTTTTTGATGACATCCAAGTAATAATGAATGTTTGCAAATACGATATACAATTGTAGCAATATCTTTCAATTCATCATATGATTGAATATTACATAAATAAATTTCAGATAAACAACAAGTTTCATAATTTGCAAGACTTTGTTCAGCACATGGATTATAACCTTCTACATCAGGATCAGGAAATTTATCACCATCTTTAATTCTGCCAATCTTTCTTGATAATTCAAGATTAATAAGTCCATATGGTTCTCCATTTCCATTATAACCATTCCAAAATTCTTCAGGTAATTTATCAATATTATCACAAACAACTGAATTATTACTCATACAACGCCAATTTGGAATATTTCCAAGATCCCATCTTTTAGCATTAAGATAATCAATATCATCATAATCACCTAGACAAATTAATGCTGAATTGTGAGTTAAATAACCATTACAGAAGAATTCATGCATTTCTTCAACTTCAATATCATAAGTATTTTGATTTGAACCTAGTTTAATATAATCTTCAACTTCTGTTAGTTTAATTCTAGTATTATATAAATAAACAAGTTCTTCTTTATCAATAATTACTGGATAACTTTTATTTGAAAGTTCATATTTATTTAATAAAGTAATTGAATATGCATCACTAATAGTAATAATATATTTATCGATTTTATGAATAATACCACATGAGAATAATAAATTTGATACATGAGATGCAAATGAGGATGTTCGCAAATCAATTGAAATGCCTTTAAATTCATTATCATCATAAATTTTGGTCATATTTGATTCAATAATACCAATAATAAAACCCATACGAGTTGAAATAATTGCCTCATTGATAAAATAAGGAATATTATTATTAAAATGTTCTTTAATATAATTAGTAAAATTTTTAGAAATAATTGTAAGTACATAAATATTTCTAACTTTATCAATATCAGTTACAACTCTTAAAGTATTACCAAATTTATAAATAATTTCAACAAATTTTAATAATAGTTCATGTGAACCACAATTAATAATTACAGATTCAGTATTTTCATCAATTTTAGTATCAACAGAACTTAAAAATCCAAATAAAAATGCAATATTATAACTTAATTCTGGTGAAATAATTCTATCTTTTCGTGAAGTATATGAAAATGAAGGCAATTTAATATTTGTATTACCTTCACAAGGACTACCAGAAAGAATTAATTTATCACCTTTAACCAATTCTTCAGCAGTTTTCCAATAATAACTCTTTTTATCTTCATCATAACATGCCATTTTATGATTTCTGGTACATTTAAATGATCCATGGCAGGTTGGAATTTCACAAATTTCTTGATTTCCTTGATAAAATACTGCTTTAACTTTTCTATATCCCTTTACAGTCATTACATCATCACCAACAATAATATCTTCAATATTAATAATACCTTTATTTGTATGAACTTTAGAACCAACAGGAAGACAACGACGAACATTACCTGCAACTACAACAGATGCAATAATATTTACGATATCAAGACAATCAACACTTGTCAATTTAGTTCCTTTTCTTTTATTTAAAATTCCTTGAATATAATTAATACCTTTTACTAGATCTTCTGGTCCAGATGCAACACCTCCAAAACCTTTAATTTTTGTTCCAGCACTTCTAATAAGAACAGTTGAATATGTAAAAGATTTACCTTTATAAAAATAAGTTTCAAAAACTTTTTCTAATAAAGAAACCCAACCTTCTCTTGAATCAGGAACAATAAAATCTGCATCTTTAGTATCTTTGCGTGTGATAATAATATCAACATCTAAAACTGGAGGAAGTTTATCTATATTTTCTTTTTGAATATTAAAACCAACACCAGTTCCTAACATTAAAACATCAAATATCCATAGGAATGGTCGAATAGGTTCATCAATTTTAACAAATGCACAATTTTGAAGACTCATAATTCCTAATTTACTAACTGTCTCTGTTCCCAATTGCCATAAAAATCTTCCAGCAACAGAACATTTCAGACCCATTAGATATTTATATGCGCGTTCGAGCTCATTATTAGTAAAATTAACTTTCAATTGTTTTTGACATCCATTTAAAATTCTTAAAATAGTGTCTCTAAATTCTTCAGTTGTTTCATCATTATCATTATTTTCATTTAATCTTCTTGCATAAGTTCTTTTATAAGTAATATATCCAAGCATACCCCAAGGAGTTTTGATATTATCTGGAATTTTTGATAGATAAGTAGTATTATCTCTATTTTTATTATGTTCAGATCTATAATTAATATAATGTTTAGCAGTATCAAAATATTTAAATAACATTAAAGTTTTTTCAACTAAATCTTGAATATCTTCAATATTATAATTATCACTATTTTTATTTTCAAGTTCTACATTAATATAATCTAAAATTTCATTCATATTTTGAATATTAACATTTGTATTATTAAAGGCTTTAGTCAATGCGTCACCAATCTTATTGATATTAAAAACTTCAACAGAACCATCACGCTTAGTTATAAATTTATTCATTTGTTATTATAAGTATATCATTATACTTTTAAATAAAAATAATTTTATTTTTTTTTCATAATATTTAATAGTAAGATGAAGTTTGGAATAATTTTATTTAATCTTTCCGTATTGATTTTTGTAATTTGTTTAATTTATATATTTGTTTATATTAATTATAAATATGAAGGGTTTGCTAGTGATAATATATCTGATATGGGAATACCAACCCAAGTTACAAGTACTGCACCATTACCTAGTGAAAGTACATCAGATATAAATCAATTAAATTCAGCAGTAGCTTTAGTTGCCGGTACAATAACATCTTTATCTACCATTGCAGCAGACGGCAATTCTCCAGATGGAGCATATCCTGCAAGAATTATTCCCAATTTAAAAAAAAATTTTGAAGCAATTAAAATAGCAACTAAAGATCAATCTTTACAGAACAAAACATTTCCAGATAGTTATTATTGGATAAATTTCAATAGTGCATCTGCAGGACAATTTATCTATTGTATTATGAATGAAGCATATTTTGGAGGTGGTTGGATGTTAGCAATGAGAGGTACAAAAGGTAGTAAATCATTTAATTATGATTCATCATATTGGACAAATGCACAAACATTAAATAATGATTATTCATCAATAAAAACAAAATTACAAGAATTATTAAATAGTGGTGCAAATATGACAATGAGTGAAATTAGACAGAATTCTCAACTTAAAAATGTAAGTAGTATAGGTAATTCAATTTACGAACAACCAACTAATCCTAATAGTTATGATACAAAGACAGAAGCATATATAAGTTATGGTGCAAGAGAAATGATGGCAATTTTTTATTTTAGCAAAGATAAAGCATTTGCTAAAGGTGGTGATATTATATATGCAAATGAAGGTGGTATAGATGAATTTAAACAAGTTATTTCATCTGATAATGGAAATACTCGAGGATGGATTTGGAGAGAAAAGAATTTACCATTAGATACTAATGGCAATCCTCAATCATTATTGCAAATAATGATGAATGCTATACCAACTTCAAGAAAAGGATCTGATGCAAATTTTACTAAATTTTCTGATTTTTATGCACCTGTTGCAGTATCAGCATTAGATAAATTAACAAAAATACCTTCTTTATCAACAAATTTATGGAGTATTAAAACAAATGCTTCATATAATTTCTATGGAATAAATCATGAAGTTCCAGGAAGACCTAAAGTAAGATGGGGATTTGTATTTGATCAAATAGTTGCTGGTATTGGATTAAGTGATAAATCAGCTGGTGATTTTAATTCTGGTGCAACAACTGCAGGCGTGAACCAATCTGTTGCATTTGAATTATATGTTCGCTAAATAAAAGGGTTTTTAATTAAATTTATAATCATTTGTTTTTCATTGTATAATTCTATTCTATCATTTATTTTATTTATATCATCATTGTAAAAATTATTATTACCTAAAGTTATTTTATTTTTCTTGTCAATTAATGATATATATTCATTTGTTGTTATTTCTGGGTATTCTAATAAACGCTTGATTAAATATTTTTTATTACTCATTTTCTATTATTTAAATAATATTTCAAAATTTTTATTATTATCTCTTTTTAAATTTATAATTTCACCATATTTATTATTTGGTGTAAATGCATTCTTAATTTCACCATGATGAAAAATATTAATTTCATCATTAGTTATATTCATAAATTTTTCATTAATTATACATAAATATTCATCTTTATTTCTAAATAAATATGGATATTCTTCTAGCAATTTAATAGAATATGATAGACATTTATTATAAATAGAAAAAAGATCTATTATTTTAATCAATAAATAATAAATTACCAATTTATTTTCATTTATATTTGAAATATCAGTTGCCATCATTTGTTTCATTTTAGAAATAATTTCATCTTTATTAATTTTATTTTTAATAATAAATTTCTTTATATCAAAATTATGATTATTTGATTTAAGTTTTGATTTTATAAATTTTGAGGTATTATCATAATTATAAATTTTATAATTCAAAAGTTTAATTTTAGATATATTAACATTAGCAATTAAATATTCAATTACTTTTTCAATTCTATTGATTTCTTCTTTTAATTTTGATAAATAAATATTCATTTCTTCAGTTTCTTTTTCATTTAATGGTGTTGTGTCTATGGAAATATCAATAATAAAATCATATTCACTTGAACCATTTTTATTTAAATAAGAAATTAATGGTGATTTATTCATAAAATAATTAAAAATTTCATTTATATCAATACCAACAGTATTTTCAAATAAATTTTTATCAATGATATTTTTAATATAAAAAGATTCCATAAATAAAAATATTTATTTATTTTTTATATAACTTCATCGATTAATATTTGATCTCGCGGTAGCAGTCCCTGAAATTAAAGATCCCCCTGAAAGGACATCTGCATTCAATCCTATTTTCATCAATATTCACAAACTTCTGCTGTTGTTCCTTTAAAAGAAACTCGATAAAGCAACTCTTATGAAGATAATTGCTCTTCGGCAACTTATGAGTATTCAATTCAACAAGACTAGATTCAACATCATCGCTATCACCATCCATAGACTGAAGACAAATGCAACAATTGTCCTCCAGCTTTTCCCTCAGATCCCCAGAACTAATAAACTTAAAGGGAAGATTGGTGATTGTCCAAGGAATTGATCGATTGATCATCTTCAGAATACGATAGCAATTAATAAATTCGGCATTATATCCTCCAATACTCCTTGCAAATTGTGTTCTAAAGTTGATGATATTAGTGATAATGCTTGCAGAAGCAAATGCTTTCTCACTAAAAGTCATGTCGTCAAGTGGTGTACCAGTTGAATTTGAGATTCGTGTTGCATAATCACCAGCACTTGTCTTTTCCGTAATAAAGACATTGCAAAGAAAGTCAATGTGATTAAACGGTGGCTCAATGTTGCACGCAAACTGAGTATACTCATAGTTATCCTGGATAAACGATCTCGAGTTGTTGATTTGCACAAGATCAATTTTAAGATGCATATTCATTCCCTTTTCAAAGAAGGTTTTCCCAATTCGAAAGTTAATAGTTATGATATAATGCTTTAAATACTGATTGATACCTGAATAATCAAATTGCCTAAAGCTAGTATCTTCAGTAATATTATAAGTACCATTATAAGCTTTGACAAATTCTCGCACTTTATTTTGAAAAGTAGTCGAATTATTATCCGCTCTGAAAAAGACATCAATATCATTCGGTATTATCAAACGATGCTTGGTATCTGGATCATATTCAGAATCCCAGTATTTATCAAAGTTCAACTCCTTCTTAATAAAGAGACTCCTATAGTGCTTACCAATGATATCATCTCTAACAACACCTCCAAATAGAATTCCACTGGTATTCAATGCAATCATTTTGATTCTGTTACATAGATGTCTCTTCTCGCGAAGATAATTAATGTTTACAGTCAATGTCTTGCAATTTTCCATGTTGATTGGTAAATTGCATTTAAAATGAATAAATCATTTTTTTAATTAAAATGATATAAGGATTATATTTTATAATTAAATATGCTTCTATAGCTCAGTTGGTTAGAGCGAACGGCTGTTAACCGTTAGGTCGAAGGTTCGAGCCCTTCTAGGAGCGTCTTTATTTTTCTTTGAGAATTCTTTATTTAAGAATTTGCTAATAAATAATAATTATGAAATTTTCTGTGGTACTATTATTAACTTTATCAGCTATTAATATTTGCAATTCTTTTAATGTTGTTAGTATTAATCTTTTATTGAAGAAGTCATTAGAAGATTCATTAATTAGTTTTATAAAATTGCCTTATATTCATAATCTTAAAATTAAAAATCATACTAAATATTTAATTTTAGATTATTTGGATGATCCTAAAAAAAAACTAAATGAAAAGATTGATATGACTAATAATAACAATAATTTTAATAGACTTATTGAAGTAAAAGATGATAATTCTAATTCTATGAATATTTTAACTACTAAAATTATAGATGGTGTAGAAATAGTTGAACAAGACCAAAATAATTCATTTTTCAATGTTTATGACACGATTAAAAATAATAAAAAACCGCTAATTATTATTAATAGAAAAAATAGAAATAATATTAATTCAAAATATTTATATTTAATCAAATCACGAAATGATTATATGATGAAATATTCATTTGATTATAATAACAGACGATATAAATATTATTTTGATATTCAAGCAACTCCAATTGATAATTATGAGACAACATGGGAAATTTCAGCTTTTATTAAAGATTATTCAGTAAATAAAACATTGGCATTAATTGGTTTTTATGTTAAAAACTGGATTGAACATAATGTTTATAATAATCTTGATACAAATGCTTTTTATAAAAGATATTTAGTATTATATTTCTTTTTAAATACTTAAAAATCAATAATCAAACATATCATCAATATCATAATTAAATAATTCTAAATTTCGAATAACTCTTGATGGTTTCATTACTTCTTTAATAATCTCTTCTTCTAAAACTTCAAAGTTTTTTTTTATTTGCAAATAATCCAATTCAAATATTGAAGGATTAATTGATAATTCCTCCCAATTAATTTTATCTTTATTATTTTTCAATAAATCAATTGCATTTACATTTAGACATAAAATAGACCAATTAATTTTACTTACATTTTTCTCTAGAATTTGAATAGCATTTGGATTATAAGATAATAAATCCCAATAAATAAATGGATGCAATTTAAGTAAATTAATTATATTAGGGTTGGGATTTAATGATAAATTTTCCCAACTTATTTTATCAAGATTATTGTTAATGAGATCAATAGCATTAGGATTAATTGATATTCTATACCAATCGATTTTATCTTGATTATTCTCTAAAATTTTAATGGCATTAGGATTTGCAGATAATTGTGACCAATTAATTTTATTTTTGTTTTCTTCTAGAATTTGAATAGCACATGGATTCTTGGATATTCTATACCAATTAATTTTATCAAGATTATCTTTAATTAATTCAAAAGCATTAGGATTATTTGATAATTCCTCCCAATTAATTTTATTTTTATTATTTTTCAGTAAATTAATTGCGTTTGGATTTCTTGATAAATAGCTCCAGTTAATTTTATCTTTATTTTTTTCAAGAAGATCAATTGCATTAGGATTTAATGATAAACATGTCCAATTTATTTTACTTGGATTATTCTTAAGATAATCAATTGCATTTGGATTTTTAGATAAAAATTTCCAATCAATTTTATCTAATTCAATCCAATCTTTAAATTTATATACAGGATAATTCATAATAATAATAAAATTATTATAAATAATTTCAATTTTTATTCATAATAATAATAATAGAATTAATGAATAAAAGTAATTATATTGGTAGTGGTGCATATGGTTGTGTTGTTAAACCATCATTTGATTGTGATTTAAGCAAAAATAAATTAATTGATAATACTGTTGCTAAATTATTTTCATATAAAAGTGAATATGAAAATGAAGTTAAAACTCATTTGCGTATACAAAAAATAGATAAAAATAATAGTTTTACTGTAAAATTGTTGAGCCATTGCACAATTAATTCATCATTTATGAATGAAAATGTAAATAATATTGATAGATGTGAAATTATTAAAGGTTTTAAAGAAATATATCAAATTATTTATCAAGATGGAGGACAAGATTTAAGAGATTTTTTTAAAATTAGAAACACTAATTTTGATTCTTATAATTTTTTAAAAAAATTTATAGTTTTATTTAAAGGAATTGAATTATTAATCAAAAATAAAATAACACATTCAGACATTAGAACAGATAATCTATTATTTAATGGCAATAATATTTATTTAATAGATTTTGGTTTAGCATTAAATTTTAAAGGATTCTTAGATGATGATTTAATTAAAGATATTGCATATACCGATAAAGAATATTACTATTATCCAGATGAAATCAAATTATATTTGAATCAACCTGGTGAATTTTTTAAACCTTCAATGAATTCAGATGATTTTTTATATAAAATAGATTTGCATACCAATTTAATTTATTATAGTAATAGTTTTGATTCTGATTATGATAGATATTTAAATGAAATTATAAAATTAAATGAATATTTAAAATCAAGATTTTTAACATTTTATTCAACATTTAATAAAAAAGATTATGGTACAAAAGAAAATGCTTCTTTAATAATTGCAAGTAAGTTTGATATATATCAATTGGGAACTGCATTATATAAGATAGTATTATCAATTATAAGATTATATGATAAAAATGAAATGATGAAAATTCCTATTGGTATTTTTTCAGTAATCAAACAAATGTTAGAACCAGATGCAAGAAAAAGAATTAATATAACATCATTAATAAATCAATATTCAAAATTATTCTAAAAAATCAATTATAACAGATGCCTTTTTATTACCTATTCCATCAATTTTAGATAATAATGCTATTTTTTCATTTCTATTCTCTAATTCATTTAAAGTTCTAATTAAAATATTGAAAGTTGGATATTTTTCTTTTATTTTTTTTGCAATTTCTTTTGAAATCATAGGTATTTGTGATAATTGTAATAAATAACAAGTATCCTTATCTATGTTTGCATTCTTTTTTGTTTTAATTTTACATACATCTATATAATCTTGATTGTTCTTACTATTATCGTTATCATTATCATTATTAATAAAATTGCTGGGTTTGTCTATTATTTTTGTTACTAATAATAAAAGAAGAGTTATAGTTTCTTCTATATTATTAGCAAAAAATACATTAATTTTATCTCTATAAATCGAATTTAAATATACACTGGTTAAAACTTTTTGATTACTTGAATTTTTAGTTGCAGTTATTGAATCACCTTCAATTATATAATTAATATTGGATGAATGCGAATCTCTAAATGAAAGTAATCTTGCTTTTTGTTCCTTATATCTACCATCCTTAATAGATGATAAAAGATCTTTAATTGTTTTTCTTTCATAAATAAAAATTAAATCCATATATTTAATATGAATATCTCCAATTTCCAATTGTTGTTTTTCAATAGTGATTAAATTACTATATTTATCTAAATCTCTTTCAATAATACCTGAATAAATTTTAGTTTCTCTATTATCGATAATTATTGAAACTGACATCTATAATTATTATTTTTATTTCCTTATAATAAATTTTATTTTGAATAACTTTTTAATATTCTTTTTGCTGAACTATTGCTATTACTATTGCTATTACTAAATTTAGTGGGTAATGATTTATGTCTAAATATATTAAAATCTTTCATGTCTTCAATCCAAGTTAAAAAACCTTCCTTATATGGTGGATATGGACATTTGGGTGAATATGGATCAATCATTGTTGTATATTGTAGACAATTATTGATAATTGGTATTATATCTAATTGATCAGATATTTCAAGTATATTTAATGCACCCTTAAGAATTGATTTATTTTTATTATTAGGTACAATTCCTAAGTAAAATAATGTTGGAACAGAAACTGGATCTGCTAACTTATGGTCAAAGTATATTAAAAAAGTATTTATACCAAAAAATTTATCTCTGTCCTCACCTCCATTATAAAAATCATTTAATAATTTACATTCAGCAGATGAAAGAATAGTAGGAATATATTTAATTTTAATCATTTGTTTTGGAAATATTAAATTTTTTTCTACAATTTTTTGTTTCGAACCCTTTTGTTTCTTACGAGGAGGAGATATTATTTCTATATCATGACTATCATATATATTACTATACACATATTCAATATGATTCTTTGCTTTTAATGATCCATATGGAATCATCATGAAAAAATTATATAATTTTTTATATTTCTTGAATTTTCTAATAGTTGAACCCATTTGTGATCCTGAATAAATACAATCATCAATAAAAATAATTGTATCTCCTTCTTGAATTTCAGTAGAAGATGAAGGATCAGTTATTGAAATAATTCGACATTCAGGACACTCTTCTTCTATAATTTTTTGCATTCGTTTGATAATATAGGTTGTAATCCAATAATTAGATTTATATTTATAATTACTCTTAGTTATATCAATTGGATTATAAATAAAAATTGGTCTATTCATTGTAAAATGATAATATTCAAACATTTCTAAATATTCATCCATAACGCGATTTAAAGCCATTATAAAATCTTCGAAAGATACATAAACAGTTTCTTTTATTAATTTTTTACAAACATCTCTAATACTCGGATCTGATGCTTGAATAAATTTTCTACATTGTTCCTTATTTAATTTAAACGATAAAGGTTTTGGATCCATAATAAATAATTATTCTATATATAAAAAACAAATTTATAGTTTAATGACAATAAAAAAGGACCAAAAGATAAACTTTTAACTCTATCTTAATCACCCATATTGATATCAATTTTTAGGTCCAGACCCCAATATTTTCTTCAATCCACTTTTGACGACCCAATATTAAGTATTTATCAACCTCATCGTCATATTCTGGAAAAACCTTGAGCGATTTTGATTTAAAATATCCCTTAATGCGATTTACCGCTACAAGTTTTATATAATAATCGATTCTCTCTTTGCAATTATTAGACATATTAATATATAAAATTATTCATATTCATTTTTTATATTTTAATTATAAAAATACAAAAAAAAGACCATCCTGTGTGGGGCTCGAACCCACGACCACTAGGTTAAAAGCCTAGCGCTCTGCCTTCTGAGCTAACAGGACTTATATAATTAAATAAATTTAATCTTTATATATATTTATTAAAAATTAGATAGAAATATTATGAGTTCCATTTTTTCAGGTGTATCTATTTTACAAGTTAGTTGGAATAATCTTTTGCAAAAACCAGTGTATGCAAATGTAAATGCGAGTACAGGTACAATTACAGAAACTATAATTGAACTAAGTAGTTATTTAACTTGTAATATTGCATCAAATATATTTATTACATCAAATAATTTATCAAATACAAGTAATTTTTTATTTAATTATACAAATGATCTAAATTCAAATTCCAGTAATAATTTACTTAAATATACTAATGAAGGGACTTCAAATTCCAGCAATAATTTATTTAATTATATAAATAGTCAAACATCAAATTCAAGTAATAATGTTTATAGTAATATAATTGGTCTTAATTATGCAACAGCCTCAAATGTATCAAATATAATAATAAAAGATTACAATAATCTTACAAATAAACCATGGATTAATACAAATAATAATATTTATAATAATATTGGTAATATTGGAATAGGAATAACAACTCCATCATATCAATTAGATTGTTATGGATCAATGAAATTGGGAATAAGAGGAACTCCATTTGCATCAATAACAACATTTACTTTATTTGCAGGTTCAAGTTCTCAAAGTAGAGTAACATATACAATTACTTACGCGTCTATTGATAGAAGTTATCCAAATATAAATAATTTGATTATATTTTTAACTCCAGAAGAATCAACAGGTTCATCTGAAATTTTTTATGCAAGTATTGCAAATAAAACAACAACTTCATTTATAATTAATGCAGGAACAGTATCAGGTAATCCATGGAATCCTCCATTGAATTTGAGAATAAATATATGTATCTATGAATTAGTATAAATATAATAAATGACTAAATTAGATATTAAGATTATACTTGATGATTATATTGATATGATTTACATATATGAAATTATTTGTAATGAAACTTATAATTATTATTATAATCTTAAATTTTTTTTTGAATTTCCAATTATTTTCATCAATGTAATAATGACTATTATAAATTCAACTGTAACTGAAATTTATATTATTAAACATTCAAATATATTTTTAAATGTTACTACAATGCTTTTAGTTTCATTAAGTAATTATTTAAAAATAACTGAAAAATGTGAAATATTAAAAATAAACAGAGATAAATTTATTAAATTATATAATTTAATTGAAAAAAGAAAATATACCGAAGATATTTCTGTTGATTTTATTGATATAGTTATTACTAATTATGATAATATAATTGAAAATATTAGTTTTTCATTTCCACCATTTATTTTAAAAAAAATAAAACTTGAATATGCACAAAAAAGAACATTACCTTTATTTATCAATGGAATCAAAAAATTAGATAAATATAGAGGTGTGAATGGTATAATATCTCCATCAACTTTAAGTTCATTTGATATGAATATAGAAAACCCTTAAATTATTAAAATTATTTCATTATATATTTTAGAAATTTTTTCAAATGTTGTAATGCTATTATTATCTTCTCTATACAATAATTTATTATTGTATGTTGCAATTAAATCTATATCATTTATAAATTTATTTACTTTTTTTAAATTATAATTAGCATAAATACAAATGATAATGTATGCTAACTCTGGAATAATTCTCATTTTAATATAAGGTAAAATAGTTATAATTTCTTTAAATTTTAAAAATATATCATTAATATTTGAATTAATTTCTGTATATTTTGTTCCTTTGAAATTATTTGCTTCTATTGCACGCTTAATATTGAGATCTAAATAATTAACATTCAAATTTTTTTTATCTAAAATTAAAAAAGATCTAATTATAAAAAATAAATTAAAACTTTGAAAATTTTTAGATTCCTTTTTAATTATAATATTATCATTAAAATTTAAATTATTCATATAATTTATTATTTTATTTTCCCTAATAAAATTTATAATTGGGTTATCATAATTTTTAATTTTTTCATATAAACTTACAGGTTCACCATTTTGAAGTAAATTAAAAATTTTACATTTTGTTTTTAATTCTAATGGTTTATCTTTATTTTCTGTTTGAATTATATTTAAACATAATTGATATGTATCAAAAATATCTAAATTTTCTTTGTTTAAATTTTTATATCCTTTTTGTAATGTTGATGAATTATAATAATATTTAATATTATTTATATCTTTATAATATAATTTTTTATTAACATTTTCAATGTAATTTTTAATTGTAACTAGTCTATGTTGTCCATCTATACATTCATATAGATAATTTGTTTGTTTTGCTTCTTTTTTTGATAATTTATATATTACTATATTTGGAATAATCCATTTATTCATTATAGTACCTATAAATGTATTTTGCTTTACTTGCGACCAGCAAAAATCTCTTTGATATTCTGGTTTTAATAATAATTTATCACATTTTAAGTATTGATCATAAAATGAACGAATACTAATAACTTCTATTTTTGAATCTAATTTAATAACTTCATCGTCTGATAAATCATTATCAGAATCACTATTAATATCATTCATTTAGTTATAATTATTTATATTTGTTTAAATACAAAAAATGACACATAAAAATTAAATGAATTATATTATTAAAAATGATTAATATAACAAAACTAAAGGCACCTGAACTTGTAAAAATCTTAAAGAATGATAAGTCATTAACAGAAGGTCAGATTAAATTAATAGAAGAACAATTATTTAAAATTGCTCCTAAAAATCCTTATTTTAAATCAAAGGTTAAAAAAGAAGAAAAAGAAGGAGCTTTTAATAAAACTAGTTTAATGAAAGATGATAATTATAAAAAATTAAAAGTTACTGAATTGGTTAAAATTTTGAAAGATGCAGATAAAGCATATTTTGATAAAGGTAATATAATTCTAACAGATACTGAATATGATATCATTAAGGATTATTTAAAGGAAAAAGCGCCAAAAAATGCTTATTTTAAGCATATTGGATATAAACCACCTGATAAATTAAAAGTAAAACTACCTTATTTTTTAGGTAGTCAAGATAAAATCAAATATGAAAATAAAAAAGAACTTAATTCATGGATATCAAAATACCATAAACCATTAGAATATGTAATATCTGAAAAATTAGACGGAATTTCTTGTTTAGTTGTAAGTTCAAAAGATAAAGATGAAATTACTATTTATACAAGAGGTGATGGTACTTATGGTTTAGATGTTACTAGATTCAAAGATTATATTAAATCAATACCTAAAGTTATGCCTCGTGGTCTTGCTGTTCGTGGTGAATTATTATTATCAAAAGCAAATTGGGAAAAAGTAAAACATCAAGGTGTTAATGCGCGAAATTTAGTTGCAGGTGTAATGAATAGTAAAACACCAAATACTTTAGTATTACCTTTAATTGATTTCGTTGTATATGATTTAGTAAGTGAAAGACATTCAAATTCAGATGGTCTTATTAAAGCTGAAAATGCCGGTTTTAAAATAGTTAAACATCAAATATTAAAACAACAATTAGATAATGATATATTACTTGATTTATTAAAAGATTTTAGAAATAAAAGTAAATATGAAATTGACGGTATAGTTATTACACATAATGGTAAATATCCTATTTCACATGGTAAGAATCCTGAATATTCATTTGCATTTAAGTCAAATTCATTATTAGAAAATGCAGAAGTAAGAGTTACTGATGTTGAATGGAATATTAGTAAAGATAAATATTTAAAACCAATAGTTAAATTTGATCCTGTTAAACTTGATGGAGTAGTAATAAGAAAAGCTAGTGGTTTCAATGCAGATTTCATTGTCAAAAATAAGATTGGCGTTGGTTCTATAATTAGAATTCAAAGATCCGGAGGTGTTATTCCTGATATTCAAGAAATTCTTAAAGCATCTGATAATCAACAACCATTAATGCCAACTATTCCATTTAAATGGAATAAAAATCATATTGATATTATTGCTATTTTGGATGATAAAAATAGAGAACATGATATTAAATCATTTACATTCTTTATGAAATCACTTGATATTAAAGGAGTTGGTGATGGAATTATTACTAAATTATATGATAATTCTTATGACACACTTAAAAAAATAATCAATATAACTAAAGATGATTTATTGGAAATTGAAGGATTTAAAGATAAAAGTGCTGATAATTTAATTGAATCATTGAGTCAAATTAAAACCAAGAGTTGTAAAGATATAATGATCGCTTCAAATATATTGGGAAGAGGTCTTGGTGGTAAAAAATTAAATTTAATTTTGGAAAGATATCCGTTTATTTGTAGTGATAAATCAAAAGCAATTAATTTATCATTAGTAGAAATAAAATCAATTAATGGAATGGGTGATATATCTGCTCAACAATTTATAGATAATTTAAATAAATTTTATGAATTTTATGAAGATTTAGGAATGACTATTAAAAAAACAGAAATTAAGGAAAAAAAAGAAAAAACAAAAATAAATAAAAAATTAGAAAATAAACATTTCGTATTTACTGGATTTAGAAATAAAGATTTTGAAAAAGAAATTGAAGATAATAATGGTTATGTTGATTCAACAGTAACTAAAAATACCAATTATCTCATAATTAAAGACAAAACAAAAATAACTGAAAAGGTTAAAAAAGCACAAGAAAAAGGTATAATAATTATAACTGAAGAAGAATTTAAGGATTTATTATAAATATAAATAAATAATTAAAATTCATATGGAATCTTTAAGATGTGGTACAAAATGGTTACATGAAGAAGATGAAAAATTAAAAGAATCAATTAATAATAACAAAAGTTTTGAAGAAATTGCATCAGAACATAAAAGATCTATAAATGCTATTAAATGTCGAATTGTTTCACATATAATTTATCCTTTCTATAAAGATAATAAAGATAATAAAGATAATGATATTTTTCTAAATGAATTATCATCAAAATATAATATTGAAAAGTTTTACATTGAAAAATATATAAATAAATTAGATACTAATAATTCCATTAAATCGTCAATTAACAACAATAAAAATAATGATTCGAATAAATTATTAATTAATAAAAATGATAATTTAATAGAATTTAGATTAAATAAAATTGAAGAAAAATTAAATTATATTATAAATATGATGAATATTATTTCAAAATAAATTTATTATTTTTATTCAATTAAAAAAAATGATTTTTGTTATCTAAATTATTTATATTATAATGACATTTGTAAAGACTTCTTCTGATTATGAATTGATTAATATTGATTTAATAAGTGAATTGCCCAATGAATATCCAGATGATTTTATTGAATTTTGCATAATTAATGGTCTTAAACCACCAAATATTACTACTGGAAATGGTAGAGCATTATCTGTAATGTTAAAATATAAATACTACTATTGGAATCGAGATGTATGTGATAAATTTGTTGAAAAATTCAATATAACTACGAAAGATAGTATTCAATTATTTAATAAACATAGTCAATGGGGTATTCAAACAAATAGTGGAACTGAACGAGGAAAACTTTACATCGTTTATCCTTATAGTTTATCAAATAAACATAAAATGAGAAAAGATTTTAAGTTTAATGGAACTGATGAAGATAAAAATTCTGAAATTAATAAAATAAAATCAACTATTCTTGCAGATTATATTAATGTTCCCAATTCGTCATGGCAATTGGGACATAAAAATCCAGGATCTATAGATAATTCTAATGATAATTTAATATTGCAACCACCAATTCAAGGTAAATATAGAGATAATTATATCTTCATTGATACTCTAACAAAAATACCAACACCAAAGAAATTGAAAAGTATGATTGAAAATAAGGAAATAGAACTTACATCTGATCAAATTGTTGATTATAAAGAATTATTTGATAATTTATTATCAGTTATAATTATAAAATGAATATTTTTTTAATTTTGCCTAATCAATTATTTGAGGATGTTAAATTATTAAAAGGATTTAAGGAAATATTTATTATAGAAGAACCTCATTATTTTTCAACTGCAGAAATAAAACCAAATAAAATTAAAATAGCTTATTTACGAGCATGTATGAGATCTTATTATGATTATTTAAAAAGTCAATTAAAAAATCAAAAAATAATATATATAGAATTCAAAGATTTATTAAATAGTAATTCTTATTCATTTTTAAAAAAAACTAAATTTCATTGCTATGATATGAATGATTTTAAATTAAGAGAGAAATATAAAAAATTAGGTATTCTTGAAAATATTACTGAATATGAAACACCAATGTTTATAATGACCAAAAAAGATCTTGATAGTTATAATAGAAAAACACCTACTCATGCAAGTTTTTATGAATTCAGCAAAAATAAATTAGGATTATTGGAAGGAGTTAAAAATCAAGATGTATATAATCGTTCAAATCCAAGAGAAGCAATAGAATTTAATCAAAATCTTACATATATTAACAAAACTAATATCAATTATTATAAAGAAGCTATTGAATATTCTGAATCTCCATTATTTAAAAATCATGTTGGTAATCCTACATTAGAATCAATGTGTTTTTATCCAATTAATTCAAAAGATGCATATAAATCATTTCAATATTTCTTGGATAATAATTTAAGTAAATTTGGATTATTTCAAGATGTTATCAGAGATAATAACCCATTTAATTATCATGCTATAATAAGTCCCATGTTAAATATAGGACTATTAAATCCATTAAAATTAATAGATATTTATAAAAATTATAAATCAAAAATACCTATTGAATCTTATGAAGGTTTTATACGCCAATTAATTGGATGGCGAGAATATATGAGATATTTATATTTATATAAATATGATGATCTAATTAAATCTAATAATCATCATAATACTAAAACTATAGATAAATCTTGGTATTCTGGTACTACTGGATTATTATTATTAGATAATGAAATAAAAAAAGCAATTCAATTTGGCTATGCTCATCATATAATTAGACTTATGGTTTTTTTAAATTTTCTATTATTATCTGAAATAAAACCAAATGATATTTATAAATGGTTTATGGAGGTTGTCAGCATTGATGCATATGATTGGGTTATGATTCCAAATATTTATAGTATGGGTTATTTTAGTTCAATTGGAATGAAACGACCTTATTTATCTTCTTCAAATTATTTATTAAAAATGAGCAATTATAAAAAAGACGGTAAATGGGATGTAATATGGACTGATAAATTTAGATCATTTGTATCTTCAAGAAAGATTAATTTTTATCTTAGAAGTATTAAAAAATGATTATTATAATTATAATCATTATCATTATCATAATAGTTATTGATGTCTTATAATTTCGATGAATGTGATATTATAAATCAAATATACCAAACTTATTTAGATTATAAGCATGATTGGGAATCAGAATTAAAAGAAGTAATATTAGAATTAGTTACTTATAATGATGATGAAAATATAAATGAAATTATAAATCATTATGGTGGATCTTATCATTTATGTAATTTATATGAACAAAAATATAAAAATTTAAAATTAAATGATAAAAATCTAGGTTACTATCACATATTAGCATATATTGGATTATTTCATTCAACATATGAAAAATTGTCAGAAATGATTGCATTATCCTTTGATATTAGTATTTCTGATGATAATTATGATTATCAATCATTTACATAAATATCTTCAAATGAAACACTACCAGAACAAATTCCAGAGCTAACAATAATAATCTTAGAAAGTTTGGGCGATGCAATAGATCCGAAAAGACAATCAAAAGCATGTCTATATTTATTTTCAAAATTACTCATAACCATTATAATATTACAATAACTACCATAGCAAATTTCAAAATAATAATGATATATTTTACATGTAATGCAAATACACCAACATAAGGGTACTAAAAATAGCAATGCCATCATTATATATAACATAAAACCACCATTCGCAAAATCAAATTTTTCAGAAGTAACTGAAATATTCATTATTCATTATATGAAATGATTTCTATATAAATCATTTTTTATATCCAAATAATTTGATATAAAGCGAATTTATCTTCTATTGATTTTTTTAAATCATTTTCATTAAAATCATTATTAATTTCATTAATATTCATAATTATAATTTTAAATTTTTCTTTAATATAATTATTTAAATTTTCATTATTATATATTATATTATAATATTCAATATCTAATATATATGTAATTAATTTATCATAATTACTGGGATTATTGCAAATAACTTCAAATAATTTTTCACTATTAATAATAAATTCATATTCTTCAATATCATATAAATAATTAATGATTGATTGTTTGTTTTTTAGAAGATGAATATAATCACTGTAAATAACTATTAAATCAAATCTAAGAGGAATATTATTTTCAATTTCATAAATATCTTCAAGAAATTTATTTTTGCAAAATTTAATTATTTTATTATTTATTTTATATAATTCAAACATACAATCAATATTCATTTTGATATTTCTATCAACATAAATAATTCCTTTTTCATTTAATTTAATAACTTCTTTAATAAATTCATAATCATTTTTAAGTTCATAATATATATATTCCATAATATAAATATTTTTCTTTACTGTTTCAAGAATTAGTTCTTTATTTTTCTTTAATTCAATTGATGCATATGCAAATGGTACATGAGAACGACTAATTGATTCTTTAACAATATCTATATCATTTTTAAGTCTATTTGATACATATTTTAAATTAAAACCACTTCCTGATTTAATTGCTTCAAATGCAATTTCTTTAATATCTTTAATTCTTTCACTTGCAAATTTATAAACATAAGGATTTTTCTTGATTGCAAATAATGCAATTTCTTCATCATCTTTTAAAATCATTGGAATCTCTTCGAAAACAAATGGATTATTATCAATTGCATTTAAAACAAGTTTTTTATTATGTTTATTTTCATTGCTAGTATAAGTTAATAATCTACCATCGATATTAATTACTTCTTCAATGATATCTAATCTATCGCGAATATTTTCTGGCAAATATTTAAATATAAACCTATTTTCCTTTATTAAATCTATAATGAAATCTTTATTATTCCTTAATCTAGAAGAAATAAAGTTATAAGTATTATGATTAAGAAGCATTGCAGTAAAAGCAATCATATAATTATCTTTTAGATTATCACTTAAATATTCAATTGAATATGGATTTATAATAATTGCTTCATATCCGATTGAATAATTATCTTTTAGTCGATCTGATGCATATTTAATGCAAAAAGCATCATATTTAACAACATTTGAAATAAATGTAAAATTATCTCTTAGATTTAAGGAAACATATTTCATTAATTTATAATTGCAAGTATTCATAATTGCAGATAATGCAAGATCATAATCATTTCTTAGTTTTTCACTCGCAAATTTAAATGCGTTTCCATTATTTGTAATTGCTATTGTAACAAGATCTATATCATTCTTTACACTATTTGAAGTATGTTCTAATAAAAGACCATTATATTTAAGAGCATAATGAACGAGTGTATTATTAATCATCTTATAAATTATAATTATAAGAATGAATCATTTTTTATAAATCATTATTATAAGATGATTTCAAACTATATTATTACTATAATTGTAATTTTAATAATCGATATCATTTGGTTATATATAAATCGTGTTAATTACAATAATTTAATTAGAAAAGTACAAGGATCAGATATACAATTAAATTTAATAGGAACTAGTTTATCATATTTATGTGTATTTGCTGGATTATTCATTTTTGTTATTCCACTAATTAAAAATGATTATGATAAAAATAAGGAAAAATATGATAAAGAAAAAAATAAATGGTTATTTATATTATCACTTAAATATGGTGGAATATTTGGTGTTATTATGTATGGTATTATAAATGCAACAAATATTGCTGTTTTTAGAAATTATGATTATAAAATGGCAATAATTGATTCTTTTTGGGGATTTGGATTATATTCATTTGCATCCTTCTTTTTAATTATGCTGGAGATATATCGTCAATGATATAAGGACGCTTATTAATGACATCACTTGAGAATGGAATCTGTCTTTCAATATAGTTTAATTCACATAAACAATTTAAAATTAATTCAATATAATTGAACAAAGCTTTTTTATCATAAGGTATATCATATAATGGATTATATATTTTTTCTTTTATAATATATATATCATCTTTATTAGTTAAATAATTAAAATAATTGAGTATGGTTTTAAAATCATAACCCACTCTTAATTTAACATCATGATTACTAAATTTTGCTGTTAAAGATACGGATTGTTCATAATCCCATATAATCCATAAATAACCCAAATTTGGTACAAAATAATTTTTACCAAAAATTAAATAATGAAAATAACCTCCTGGTTTAATTCTATGATATAAGAAATTACCATTATGAGCGTCACAATGATATGATCCTACTTCTTTATAATAAAACATTAGAGAAATAAAAATTTGTGCTAATGCATTTCCTAAATTTGCTCTATTATCATAAGTATCAGTACTTTTTAAAAAAGTTTTTAAATCACCGTATGCAAGTTCAGTTAAATAAACTAAATAATCTTCTGTCATATGAAATTTATTAACTAATTTAAGTCCACTATCATAACCATCTGATTTTTTAAATGAACTTGTCATTAAATCATCTTGTAAACATTTAACATTACCATATGAAAGCGGAAAATGTGGACAACTATTTTTAAGAACTGCATTATTTAATACTTCTATTATTCTGACTTCAATCATTGTTTTATATGTAATAGGTATTGTTTTAACTGCATATTTAAATAAAACTTTATTTTTATCTCTAAAAGAACTTAAATATACAGTTCCATGAGCACTAGAAGAACCAATTTGCTTTTTAAGAATAATATTATTTCCAATTCTAAAAAGAGGTTTTCCATCTTTATCATATTTATAAAATTTTACACAATAATTAGTTTTTTTTGGATCAAAATTTAAATTTTTTACCAATTTTTTATAATAAACAATTCTGTCATATATATTTGCTGTTATTCTATTTGTAAATGGTAATAAAAATTTTTTCATTTTAGCTTGTATTAAATTTGCTGCCTTAGTTTCTTTGTTTTCTAATTTACTTTCTAATTTAGTTTTAATTTTTACTTCTTTTTTGACTTTTGGTTCCTTATATTCCATCATTTGTTTTGCTTTAGGTTCTTTATGTTCCTTTGTAACTTTCTTAAGTAAATCTGCTAAAATCTTCTTTCCAATTGCACCATTTATAGAAACACATCGCATTGTTTTTGTATTAAGAATTTTATCATCAGGACATTTAATTGTGGCTTTTTTATTATCATCGGTATATTTAATTTTAATACATCTCAATGTCTTTGGATTTCTAATTTGATCATCTTTACATTTTTTATATTTTCTACCTTTAATTAATTCGTAATCAGTATTCATATATTCTACTATAAATAATTATTTATAATTTTTTGAATATTTAAGTATAAAAAAATAAAAAATGATTTTTTATAATTAAATTGAGATTATATAAAATGCTTTATTACTATGAATATATTCGGAATTGTTTTCTTAAATATTACTATTTAAATTATCATAATAATAAGGATAATTATAGTCGTAATAATGTAGAATTGCCGGTTCTTACAAGAGAAACAGCAACAGCTGATCTTGCATTATCAATGGTTTAGAACTTTTGAATAAATAGATAAAAGATTTTTTTTATTTAATTTTGATAAATGCTTAGTTATTTGAGCAATTAATTCTTTTTTTGTTTTTTTCATTCCTGCTTTTATTTCTTCAGTAGGAATTGTTGTATCTTCTGTTTTTGGTTCTGATTTATTTGTTTCTTCTTTAGGTAATTTAGGATTTAATTTTGAATCTAAAATTACTAGTTCTAAATCATCTCTATAACTTTCATTTGTTATACTTTTAATACTTTTGACATCCACTGGATGTCCATTTATTTGTTCTAATTCATTTAAAAGAGCAATTAAAGACATATTCTTAATTTTATTAATTTCTTCTTGAAAATTAGTCAAAACTGGTTCAGGTGTAAATTCTTGAAGTTCAATTTTCTTAAGTTGAATATTAGCAGTATCTATTTTATTTTTACGAACATAAATTAATGTTCTATTTCCAGTACCAAAACTAAAACAAAGATCCTTTAGTTTTTTAATATTAGTTGTTAAATTAATTTTACATTCATTTGGATTAAAACAAAATTCTTCATTTTTCTTTAAATCCCATTCATATGGAATTAATGAACATTGATTTGTTTTTGTGCTACTATAACTATTAAAAACCATTTTTTTATTATTGCAAACAATACCAGATACCAAATGATATTTATTTGAATCATTATTATTTGATAAACATGATGTTAATACATATGTTGAACCCATAAATTCAATTTCATTATCATATGTAATTACTGTTCCTACATCAATATGGCGAGTATTCAAAACATATTTACTGATGTTTTCTTTAGATTTTAATATTTTCTTACCGATCGAATGAAGATCTTGATGAAATAAAACTAGAACTTCTGGTGGTTGAATAGGTGATTCTGTTTTATTGGATAAATAATTGCCAATAAAACGATCTTTATTACCATCATGAACATAAATTAAATCATAACAAGAAACACCTAGAAAATTATAAAAATCAATTATATGATATTCACTCCATTTACTTTTTCTTTTACCTGAACTATTTAAAATAATTTCAGATAATAATCTTGCAGGTATTATTGTTTTATAATAAATATTTGCATTTTTTTCATTTGCATAATAAGAATAAATTATGTTTTTAATTATATTTAAATATATATCTGATTTCCAATTACTGGAAACATTTAATAATAAATCTCGTGAATATTGACTATAAAGAATTGAAACTAATAATGTATTTAACCAACACTCATTATCGTAATTAGGGAGATTGGTAATATCAAAACAATCATTCATTTGTTATATCTAATTATTAATAACAAAAAATGATTAAAAGATATACAAATATTTATTATAAACAATGGTTGATTTCACTAAATTACTGTCTGATGATACTAATATCATTGAAATTTATTTAATGAATCCAAAAGTGAAATCAGACGAATCAAATAAAATTAATATTGCAATAAGTGAAGAAGTTATTAATAAAATTAAACAAAAATTTAAAATAACAAAAGAAACAACTCTTATATGTTTCAATAGAAATAATTTATCATATGTATATGATTTAAGTAATGATAGTCAATATGTATATCTCAGAAAATTAGAAAATATGGAAATTAAAGGAAATTTATGTTATTTAGCATTTAATGAAATGAAAATGCAAACACATTCATTTGCATGTACTAATGATATTGACACGCGTACTGAATATAAATATCAAGAGTTTAAAATTAATAATCGTATTTCATTAATTATTAAAAATAATAATTTATATATTCATTATAGACATTCAAAGGAAGCAGATATAGATAAAATTCAAGATGTAATTAATAATGTTATTCGCAAGTTAAAAAATTGATTAAAAAATAAAAAATGATTTTTATTATTATATAATCATTATCATGTTGTTTGATTTCTATCGCTATTTAAATTATTCTATGCCTAATAATGGCGTAGGTGATTATCTTAATTGTTATTCAACATTTCTTATGTCTCGCAAGGATTTAAGAGATAATGTTCTAAAACATAGAATGAATGTTTTAATTGATGTTTATATGAATGATGTTAATAAAAATTTCAAAAATAAATGTGATTATTATTACTATTATTTAAATAATTATACTGATAAGTATCTTGACCGAGAATTAATCGGATATAAGCAACTTAATACTGGTGACATCGACATTACTGAAGATTTCGATAAGGATGTTAGAGATCATTATAGATTTATGATAACTAAAAATCCAGTTGAACCTCCTATTGATTACGATGAAATTGATAAGAAATTCTATGAAGAAGAATTACTTAAGCAAAAAGAACAAGAAGAATTAGCGGAAATTAAGACTTATGATGAATACGACGATGAATATGATTATTATGATGAATATGATTACTATGATGATTATGATTATAATAACGATGATTATGATGATATTGAATATAAATAGTTATCATTAATTATCATTAACTTCTTCTTTGTTTTTTTGTTTCTTTAGCCTTATTAAGATTATCAACATCTACAAACTTATCAAACCATTCCTTACCTACTTTTACCGATGCTTCTTCATTAGTCATTTTATTATTAATTACTTTATTTCTCATATTGAGAAAATAGTTTAATGAATCCCAGTCAAATTTGCCATTTCTTGTGCACATTTCAAATAACATTGGATATCTATCTGAAAAAAACTCAAATTCCAATTTAAGTTTTTCGTATTTTTCCATTTCACTCAATAATTTAATATCTGCTTCATCTTTTCTCACAATGATGGCTTTAATTGTTTCAATAATTTTATCATTTGTCATACCATCTTGAATAAAATCTTTATCACTCATTTTATTTTTATAAATATTATTATTATAAATCTCTTTATATAATAATAGAAAAAATGAATAGATCATCAATAGCTGATAATGCAGGTTTTTATAATAAAAAAATTCCAATACAAAAAACTCAAGTTGAACCTGATGCGGTTGCTTATAGTTCGCAATTTTATGCACCTCATCACATACCCTCATATCAAGAGAGACCAGGAAATAATACAATTAAACAAGAGGTATATGCAAGATATGTAACAAAAGAACCAATAGTGCTAACAGATAATTTGGATGGATTAGTAACATCACATGTAATCCAACCATCATATAACCTCTACTGCTACAGCAACAAAAGTACACCTACTCTCGTCGCTTTTCCCGCGGACACATGCTGGCAAACTTAATCAAGATCAGCTACAGCAATCATATTATCGATCCTATCCAAACTATCGATAAATCTATTCGAAATATCAGTAATCTGAACAATTGCCGATTTGATCAACTGTTTCTTTTCCCTTCGCTTTTCATCACGCTTCCGCTCAATTTCCAACCTTTCAAGCTCCTGCTGGAGCAACTCTGCCTCTTCTCTTTCGCGACGCCTTTTTTCGCGCGCTACTTCTTCAAAGCAAATAGCACAAAGATTGCAATATGTGGACATTTTTGGTCAAAAATATAATTATAAATTTGAGGTTCAGTTTTTTGTTTTATAGATTATTTTTAAAACAAATTAAAAATAATATAGAAAAATAATAAAAAAAAAGTAGGACTACTGAGAATCGAACTCAGATCTTAGCTTCATAAGAGCTATGTTCTAACCACTGAACTATAGTCCCATAATTGGATAATTATAAATTATATTTAATCCTTAAATCATTTTAAGGAAAAGACAAAAAAGTATTGCTACTTAATCATCTTTTTTCCACCAATCACCTAGTCAAAATCCCAGGGAACTTCGTCACAAAGGTCCCCAGAAACACGAATCATGTCGAAGTTCCGATAGGACTTGATAACCTTAACGGTCATAATGAAACAATCCCACGACACAACAAACATATCGTCGCTAACTTCCATAATGCGAGTGTCCGCAAGAGAATTAACGATGCTCCTAGACACTGACACAAGTTTATCGCGGTCGAGCTTTTCAACCTTGAGATCAACATATGACAAGTTAGGATTCACAGTCTCCGTAAAATTTTCAGCAATTGCGTTCATTGCGTCAAGAATCCGAAGAAACAACATGTTTGGCATGTACAATTATTGATTCAGATTATCAAATCATTTTTTTTAGATAATTAATAAAAATAATACATATAATTTAATTTTCTTTTTTTCTGTGACAGTCTAAACATAAAACTTGTAGATTTTCATAAATAGTTTTTCCACCTTTAGACCAAGGAAAAATATGATTTCCTTCATATTTCTCTTTTGATAATTTACATTCAGCACAAACATTATTTTGTTCTTTTAATTTCTTATCAATATCTGTCTTAGTAAATAATCTTTTATCTTTAGTATTTTCAAAAGAATTATTAATTGTATCGTCTATTAAACTAATTAATTTTCTTTGGAAAATTGCATTTCTAGTATTGCATTCTAATGTTTCTTGAATATCTACTTCAGTTACTTTAAGTTTTAAATTGTGAATTATGTCTATAATATGACGATTAAATAATGATATATCTTTGTTAAATTTAAATAATAAACGACTAATTATAAATTTAT